>Ga0307517_10010711_pt1 | contig 12796 bp, 3 predicted proteins | sample 23_EM_MG_FD_194515 | JGI IMG/M metagenome (GOLD analysis project Ga0307517, IMG submission 194515) | Populus trichocarpa ectomycorrhiza microbial communities from riparian zone in the Pacific Northwest, United States - 23_EM | ecosystem: Host-associated > Plants > Roots > Unclassified | place...
TCAACGCATTTTCTACCTTAAAAAAATTATTTTCGAATTGAAAAGTTAATTCCCATGTTTAATAAGATAAGTCAATAATTTATACATATCAATACATGTTAAAAAGAAGTTGATAATTCTAACTAAAGATTGAGGCGATATACTGGGAGAAAAATATCTTAATAGGTGGTATACTGGGAGAAAAATATATATATTAAGATATATGATTTTGTAATACGAGAAATTATTCAAAAAGATACTTTTTTTTTTGTCAAAAAGATGTTAAAAATAATTTTCTTTCATAATTCCTCATTTTCTTATTAATTGTTTTTCAACAAAAAAATATTTTTTTTTGTCATGGAGTCTTAATTCAATAAAAAAAAAGCAATTAGAATCAATATAAAAAAATCATTTATCTCATTAAATAAGGATTAAAAAAGCATATGTTTAACGAAAACCATTTATCTCATTAGTATGCTTACTTTTTTAGTATTTGTTTAACCAGGATATTTTTTTAGACAACAATTTATCATTATAATAAAAGCAAGCTCCAATAAAAAAAAAAATGCTTCGATAATCTTGACAACAATGCATTAAAAAAATATAAAAACAACACACCACTCTCATGTTGGCATGTAAAAATAGATATGCACAAGCAAGACAATGAATAAGATTAAAAAAAATAGATTAATAAGAAATATATTTTTCATTAAAAAAATGCTTCGATAATCTTATTCATGGAGTTTGCTCCAAGGCATGAATAAAACCTAGAAATATATTTTTCATTATTTAATTAAAATCAAAATAGAAGAAAAAAATAAAGTTCTTTACAAGCAAACTCCGTGCCTCTCTGACACGTAAAGAGAAGTCAAGGCGGGCGCTGTGTGATCGTGCGTGCGAATTCACAGTAGAATTGGGTCAGGTAAATTACCCGCTCGTTTAGTGTTTTCTGGAGGTATAGGAAATTGAAGCTTTGTATTTTGACAAGGACAGATGTCAGCCCAGTGGAATTTGGAAAGGTCTTTGGACCTTAAGCCCATTGGATCACCAACTCTGATCTTTATCTGATCCATTAATATATCAAAATTTAAGCTTTTTAAATATATCAAAATCTAATTTCAAACTATTGAACCTTCAAATTAAATATGCTTAAATTTTGATAGCTACAAATAAACCTACTCATGTAAAATTCTGTATCTTTAGTCTTTACTGGTGGTAATAAAGATGAATCTTCACTCTGGTAAAATTAAATAAAATTTTCACAAGTAATTGTTTGATTAACTTACCCCAACAATTAAATTACGAATTAAGTATAACTAAGCTTAAACAGCGAAAGAAGAATCAATTTAATTATATTTAGAATATACTGCTATATATATATAACCAAACTAAGTCAAATCGAAAAAACCGAGTCAAACTGGGTTGAACTGGTTTTTGTTCTAAACAAATCGAATTGAATCGAACCGAAACCGGTCTATTTCGGTTTATTTTTTTTTTTTAATTTGATTTTTATTTTAATAAAAAATTAAACTGAAGTGAAAATAATCACTTTAAAATTAAAAGAATTAAAGGTAGAGATCGCAATGGAGTAAAATGAAATATCAGCCATATAAAATGTAGTCAATATCTGGAAATCTGTTCCATGGACGAGGCAGTTCCTCATTAGTCAACTTGTCAGAAGATGAATATCAGCCATATATATATATAAGATTGTCACCGTCCGTTGGGAATATCCAGTTGGATTTTTATATTAATCAAAAGCAGGGATCTGATTGCTTATTTTGCAAGTAAAGTCCTCGCTTTTCTTCATTGTGCAAAAAATAGAACTAAATTAAATTAATTCTGACATGCATCATTTCTCTATATAAACCCTCTTAGTGTCTCCCCTCTCTTCACAACACATCAAGGCTAATTTTTTTTATTAGGGCAACAATTAGAAATAATATTGAAGAAAACATGGGTAATAGTTATTCATCATCATCTTATAACTCTCATCCTCCATTACCGATACACCTTTGCTTTTTCCTGCTTATTCTGCTAATGTTCATTGGTTTAACTTGGTACATCAAATATGAGCCGGTGTTAGAGGGCATGTTTGATCAAGGGAAGCTGATTCTAATGGCGTCTCCCTTGCTGCTTTTGCTACTTGTTCATTGGTTTTCGAATGATGATCATCAATATGGCAGGAGGCTTTCCTATTACCTTCCTTTTCCAGAGAAAGACTCTCTCCATAGAGCTGGAGGAACTCCTTGGGGAGTCGGGTTTCTGCTTGTTTTTCTCTTCTTCCTGATCTCTTACCACTCTTATTTCCAAGAACGTTGGTTTCCTCTTTTAAGCAGATCATAATACAGTATGCCTTTAGCCTTTAGCCACCATGTATGTCCACTTGTAATATATATCAATATCTGTAGTACTGTAGCCAAATGAAAGAATCACGCATAGTTTTCTTTGCTGGGGGAGACTGTTGATCAAGGGCTTGCTGAGGAAAAATCTATGGTGGGCATCCAGATTTTGCGAGCCGTTTAATCTTTGCTGACTTGTAATTAATATGATTGTAGTCATAGAAAGAATGGTATTTGTGTTTTTATTTCTTTATCTGTAATCACAAGGTTGTCAAGATCAATTGCTGCTGACTTGTGCTATGCAAATAACTGTGTAAAAGAAGGACAGTGTGAATAGCAGCGCAATGATGTGCAGCCTTGGATGCCACTTTTCAATTTTGTAGCAGTCAAAAAAGAAGCAAAGAGTCCTATAATCCAGCAGTATTATAGCCTTTGCATAAAGCATTTTGCTTTGATTTGTTTTGGATCCTAGAATGTCTTGTGATCTGAGAGCCTTGCTTTTCACTTGGCCAAACCGACCAATTAGTCCCTCAACTATGAACTTGTTTTAAATGTAATCCCCATACTATCAATATCTCAATTGGGTCACCAATGTATCATGTATTCCTTTATCGAGTCATCTGTTTAAACTCTTCCCCTTTTTTATTGAAAAAAAAAACTCAAAATTTAATTTCCCAAGCAATTTCTTTTGGGCATTAAAAAATATTTTGATTCAGAAAGGGTGACTAGATTGAGGAACTTCTGTCACTTTGGGAGTGAAATTGATAGTTTGGGATCCAATTGAAAATCGATTAACACGGACTTATATGAGTTATTTTATTTTATTTTTTGCTAAGGTTAATTATGATTTTCTATGTTTCAAATGGAGACACATCCCTTTTCATAGTGTCCACAGAAAGGAATAATATTTAAAAATTTTGGGTTTTCAAAATTAGGATGCATTAGGTAGGAAAATGTCACAACAATTATGAGGTAAGTTAACGGAAAGATAAGAAGAATTCAAGGTAGATGAGTGCACAACTTTATTTTGGTTTTTGCCTAAGACAACAAGTGAGATCTTCAATTATGTACCGGAAAGATAAGAAGAATTCAAGTTATATTTTTCCCACCTTCCAATTATTTGAAAATAATATAAAATTATTTTTAAAATCTCATCTAATAACTTAAAATTTTAAATTGAGAAGATTATTTTAGATACAACAGAAATGTAAAAATAAGGTTTTGATATATGATTTATATGATTATCTAATACACTCTCTAGCGAAAACCCTTTGAATTTGAAACCTTCATATGCTAACACTACCTTGTGCTTGATTTTTATCAAATAAAATAAGGGTAATGAGATTCAAATTCGTGACTATTTGGTCAATAAGTCTCTAATACTAGTCAAAATTATCTCAATCTAAAAGTTTAAGTTATTACATGAGGTTCCAAGCACAGTTCTATATTAGTCTCTAAAACACTTCCTCAAGTGAAAATCCTTTGAACTTTAAACTTGTACGTGCCCATAATATATTGTGCTTAATTTTTATTAATTAGAATGAGAGTGATAAGATTTGAACTTGTAATTATTTTGGTCATTAAGGCTAGCTCTAATATCACAAAGAATCATTTCACCTAAAAGCTTAAGCTATTAGGTGAGACCTTAAGAAATTATTTATATTATTCTCTAATATATTTTCTTAAATGAAAGCGTTTTGGGCTTGAAACTTATATATATTCATACTACTTTGTGTTTAATTTTTATCAAATAAAATAAGGGTAATAAGATTTGAACTCGTAATTACTTGGTCAACAAGACTCTAATACTATTTTAAAAAATCATTTCAACCTAAAAATTCAATTATTCTTGGTGATTTACCTAATAAAAGAAACATGTTCTTTCGGTTTACATTTAACTTTGTTGACTCTAAAATATATTTTCCCTCGTTAATATAATTTTATAGCGGTCACTCATGACATAAAATTATTCAGTGTCTGATGCACCATTTTTTTACAATGTATTGTACAAACAAATCAACCCTTAATAAATGAAAATTACTGTACCCCAGATAAATTAAAAAATAAAAGAAAAGAAAGATCACTAATTAATTAATTATAAAAATAAGAGAGCAAAAATAAACGATTCAGCGAATTAGAAGAACACATGATTTCAAGTTACTGAGATCTTCTAGGTCTTATACATAATGGGCCGAGGACCATTTAGAGGAAAGCCCATTTATTCTTGCGGGCTCTCCACTCCATTTCACACGTTTCCCCTTCGCTCTCTTTCTATACTTACCACTACTGCAACTAATTGCATTTGATGACATTTAAGTAACGGAGAAAATATTAGCGATAAAAATATATTTAGTTGATAAAATAAATGTAAGAATATAAAAATTAATTTTTTAAAAAGATAATTTTAGAGATAATTTTGTATTTTTAAAATAGGAGGTACAAAGAAAATAAGTTTTAAGATAATATTTATTATTTTAATTTTAAAATATCATTGTAAAAAAATCTTAATTTTAAAATTTTCCAATTAAGATATTTATGGATAAAAATAATAATTATTATAATTTTAAAATTTAACTCGAGGATCAATCCGGGGCAAATCCTGGGTCACTGGTCGAGGCCCTAGTCATGGGTCGGGATGACTCGAGTTGACTCGAGTCAGCGTAAGAATAAAAATAGTTATTATCATAGTTTTAAAATCCGATTCAGGGCTCGACCTAGGATAAGACCCGTATCACGAGTCGGGTTGACCCGGGTCAGCATAACAATAAAAATGGTTATTATCATAATTTTGAAAATCGATTCGCAAAATGATCCAGGGCAAGGTTCGGGTCACGAGTGAGATTGAAAGTTGACCTAGGTCAATATAAAAATAAAAATAATTATTATCATAATTTTAAAACTCGACTTGGGGATTGATTTAGGATAAGGCTCGAGAGACGTGTTAGGAGGGTCAACCCAGGTTAACCTTGGTCAATATAAAATAAAAGTAGTTATTATCATAGTTTTAAAACTTGATTTTGGGTTAACCTAGGGTAAAGCTTAGATCATTGATCAGGAGAGTTAACCTAGATTGATACATGTCAATGTAAGGATAAAAATTGTTATTATTATAGTTTTAAAACTCAATTTAGGGATCGACTGAGGCAAGGTCCAAGTTACGAACCAGGAGGGTCAACCCATGTTGACCCGAGTCAATATATGAGTAAAAGTGATAATTTTCATAGTTTTAAAACCTAACTAGAGAGTCGACCCGAGGCAAGGTTCATGTTAGGGGTGATCATTTTCGGTTCGGTTCGGTTTTTATAAAAAAAAGTAACCAAATCGATTTTAAAAAAACCCGAAACTGGTTCAAACTGACCGGTTTCGGTTCGGTTCGATTTAGTTTTTTTGGAAAAAAACCGGTTTAGCTCGGTTTTGGCTCGGTTTTTTCCGGTTTTGCTCGGTTTGGATTCGGTTCGGTTCGATTTTTTTGGTTTCAGGCTTATAAAACCGAAACCGAACTAAACCGATCGGTTTTTTTCACGATTCGATTTTTTCTATTATTTTTTTCCTGGTTTTCTCGGTTTGGGTTCGGTTCGGTTCGGTTTTTTCGGTTTCAGGCTTATAAAACCGAAACCGAACCAAAGCGATCAGTTTTTTTTCACGATTCAATTTTTTCTGTTATTTTTTTTTCCAGTTTTCTCGGTTTAATCGGTTTTTCGGTTTTTTTGCTCACTCCTAGTTCATGTCATAGGTCGGAAAGGTTAACCCAACTGACCCAGTTTTCTTTTTTTAAAAAAATCAAAGAAATCTTATTTTGACTAAATTTGTATTTCAAATAAGACAATTTGACTCGTGTTTTATCTCTGTTGACACGAGTTTTTAACCGGGTCAAGTCAAGTCAATCATTTCTTTATTTTTTCTTAAACTCTGAACAATTCATGTCCCGGGTCAATCAGTCAAGTAGTCTTGGTTTTATAACTAAAGCAAAAAAAATATCTAATTGTTTTTTATTTTTAAATATGTAAGTTTGATAAAAATATATATTAAAGATAAAATATATTTTATTATATTTTATTATGTTTTGTCCACCATAACCAAACAAAATATAGAAACAATTATTTTATCTTGTACATCACTACCAAACATAATTTTGTCTCTGTTTTCTTTTCTATCTTGTCTCTTCTATCTCCGTCTCTTTTATCTAGGGATAGTAATCAAATATTATCTTAGTGCTTGATTGGTACATTGATATTTTTTCTTTTTTGTTTTCTAAAATTTATTTTCAAGATTTTTACTTACTAGCTTGCCAAATTCTATCATTTTTTATCCCAATTGTTAATTCTTCTACCGTTATTCTTTATTTTCTATGTTTAAAAGTTGTTTTCAAAATTCTAAAAAATAGAAAATAAAAATAAAAAACAATAATAATAACGAACGAAGTTGTGGATTTTCTAAAATATAAAATTAGATATATCCATGTATTATCTTACAATTCTATTTAGAAATTTCATTACAATTCTTATTCTTGTTTTATCAACATATATAATCACTAATTCATTTTTTTCAATTAATTTGTTTGAAATTCTTGTTGTAATTAATTACAACAAGATGTCTCAATGTGAAATAAATAATTTAAAACAGTACAATATAGGTAAATGCAAGTATGCTTTCCTTTTTATTTTTTCTTCTTATCCCATTTTTTAGTGCTCAAACAGTGACTACCAGGATTATCTTATAAATGATGTAATTAGATGATTAATGTCATGTGAAAATCCAACCCTCCCTTTTTAGTATATGCCATCTCTACTTGTGAAGCTAACACACACAGAGACAAAACTTAAATTAAAAATGGAAAAAGGGGCATTTTAATTGATTTTTCATTTCAATTTCCTTTTAATCGGACGTTGTTTATTCATAAGAGCTTCTTAATTTATTAATAATTACATACAAAACCCAATCTAGCTAGCTGCTTCTTCTTCTTCTTCTTCTTCTTCTTCTTCTTCTTCTTCGTTGTGGGGATATAAATTATAATGAAGTTCAAAACCCAATCTAGCTAGCTGCTGCTTCTTCTTCTTCTTCTTCTCATCATGTGTGAGTGCGCAGTGTGAGGTGGATAAGTTGCCATTCCAAAGCTTCTTTATCTCTTTTTTCTTCTTTTGTTAATAAAGCACTGCTTTTGTCCACGCACTGTCTCTCCACTTGTTAATAAAGTACACTTAGTACAGTCCTAGTCTAGGACAACAAGAATCCCAACTGTCAATGCCTCTTGACTGGTCGTTAATGATCTTAATTTGATGATTTTCAAGGGAAGAACTATCGTCATCCATCATCACAACAAGTAGTTATCTTAGCAAACCAACCATCATATACAGAGAAGCAAAATATACGTTAAAATATATAACCCTAAAAACATGAGATTTTGACAAGGAAAGCAATGCAAACTCATGTTGAAAAGAAATTAATTACAGTGCATGCATGGACAACTCTACTGTGTTTGGTCATCTTAATTAACTATGCTTTATATACTACACTGATAGTGTGCATATATATATATATATGATAGAATTCTTGGTTGATGGAATCCTAGCCACTTGATGTTTGACATTGGAGGTGGAGCCTTTATAATCCATGGCTTTATTCTTGATTCTCCTAGCTAGCTAGCTAGCTAGAAACACAGCTTTCCGAGTTTTCTCCAAGCCCTCCATGCTTGCTGGTTGTGGCTTTTCATGTTAACAAAAACCCTTTTTTTTCTTTTTTCCCCTTTTGCTTTGTTTTCTCCTTTAACAAATCTCAACCATTTTTCATAGCTTAAAAAAACTAAAAGTGTAACCAAAACACATGTAGGACAGCGGTATATCACCGCTAGATTGCAATCTGAAGGGTGAGCAATCCCTCACTTTCTTCAAAGTATTTTTGGACCAAATTTTGGCAAAAGAACTGTAAATCAAACTTTGCTTAAAAGCAAATTAAAGCATTCAAAGTTTTGAGAAATTTTCGAGTGGAGCGGAAGAGAATATGTTCGATCCGCTCATTATCCACCGCCACTCTTCTTTTCACAACAAAAAAAGTGAAGAAAATAGAGCAGTGATTAATTCTTTCTTTCCCAGCTTGGAATCGGATCGTGCATTTACCAGCATAAATTTGGTTAAATCATGCATTCTAAAATTTTATAATGCCATGAAAAAACTACTGATGACATGAGGAAACAGGGCATGCACGATCAAGATGATTATATAAGATCCAACGTCGGAGTACTCCTTTTAGACTAAGTGGACTATCCAAATGGATCTTTATAATTAATTTCAAACAAATTAACAATGAAATTTCTACAACTTTTCCACATTCCCTTTCATGTGAATTTTATTCCTGGGATTTCTCAAGAAACTTTACTCGTCATCTTCAAAGCTAATTTTCTGAATATAAAAGGATATAAAAGTTGCAGCATTAATTTTTGCAATATGCCCTATTTCCCTTTCTATTGTTCTCACCTAGCTAGACCTCTCTCCTGCTAGCTTCACTTTCATCATGATCGGACCTGAAATTAGTAGTCATAGCTGATTATCAAGTGTGCAACCAAGCCACGTATTAAACCTAACATAACCTAGCTAGCAAGACAAACTAATTATTTATTAACTTGGATGGAGTTTTATATCAAAATTAAAAGTTAATCTAGTCAATTTAGTAGATTAACCTCGACTAATTTTATATCTTTTCTTAATCTGAATTGACCTATTCAACTTATAACATAACAAGTCTTGAGCTAAATCGGGATTTATATCTATACTTCTAATACTTTTTTTTTAGCAATCATCCGAAATTAAGTGGCTAGCCACGGCAAATCTCAGCCTCTCAAGGTATATAACACATTTCTCAATATTAATTCCAGTGATGATGCATGTATAGAGAAAAGAAAGTCAGATTAAGAAAAGAGAACCAAGTTGATTGATTGAATGGGAGAGCTATGTAATACAGTGTAAATGTGAAACATCATGAATAGGATTTACGGGACTACTACTATATGCTGTCACCAATTGCACAATTATCATGCATATATCCTCTGATCATGATGAGTGTAATTATTCCCAAGAACATTCTCTGACCTAAGCGAACCCCATATTAAGAGAAGGAAAAAGCAAAAGATGATTGGTAAAGAGGGGAGCAAAAGCAAAAGCAAAAGCAATCTATCTTCTCGTGTGTTTACATGCACACTCCATGCCCTAGTGTGCCTCTTCTCTACTTTTTTTCTTTCTTTCTACTCTAGCTAGCGCGTCTATTAGTGCTATTGCAGCTTACATGGAAAAACAAAAGCAAAAGAAGACTGGTCGGCTTCACCTTTAGCTTTATCTTTGCTGCTGCTTTTTCCAGACCTCTGAACACTCACTGTCTTTGCCTTCATATGTCTCTTTTTAGAGTTTTCCATAAGGTTGCATATATCTTACTCAAAACCATATACATACACTATATACCCAACATAATCATCAATCAACAATCCCCACCCTCCTCCCATTTGTCATCTTCCATGATATAAATGCCGAACCTCCTCAAACATTGCATATAGCTAGGCAGAGACAAAATCACAATTCACCAACCCAAAAAACATACAACAGACAAACATGGAGATATTGTCACAACTTTGGTCACTCTTAGGCCTTCTCACAGTTCTTCAAAACATCTTACCTACACAACTCCTCTCCCTTCTTCACTCCCTCTATGAGTCCCTCCAGGACTTCATCTCCCCATATTCATACTTTGACATCCCTGAATTTAATGGCTACTGTGGTGTTGAAATCAATGATCTCTACCGCCATGTCAACCTCTATCTCAACTCTGTCAATTCCTCTGCCACTGCCTCCACCTGCCGACGCTTCACCCTCTCCCGTTCCAAGTCATCCAATTGCATTTCCTTCACTATAGCTCCCAATCATACCATCCACGACTCCTTCAATGGCCATTCTCTTTCTTGGACACACCATGTGGACACTGTCCAGGACTCATTAGAAGAGAAACGTAGCTTCACTCTCAAGCTTCCAAAGCGACTCCGGCATTTGCTGCTGTCGCCTTATATCCAGCACGTGACATCACGTGCTGAAGAGTTTGAGCGAGTGTCAAGAGAAAGGAGGCTGTTTACTAACAATGGCAATGCTTCATACGAGTCAGGCTGGGTCTCAGTTCCTTTCCGTCATCCATCCACCTTCGAAACGCTGGCTCTGGAGCCTCACTTGAAGAAGCAGATGATGGAGGACTTGAAGGCATTTGCTAGTGGCAGAGAGTTTTATCACAGAGTTGGACGGGCATGGAAGAGGGGATACTTGCTTTATGGTCCACCAGGGTCGGGCAAATCAAGTCTGATAGCTGCAATGGCTAATTATTTGTGCTATGATGTTTATGATCTTGAACTCACCAAAGTCACTGACAACTCAGAGCTCAGAGCTCTACTAATCCAGACTAGTAATCGATCAATAATTGTCATTGAGGACATAGACTGCTCCCTTGATCTGACTGCTGATAGAATGATGAAGGCCACTACTGCTACTGCAACAAGAAGGAAAAGATCATCATCATCAGGTTATAATAAGGACCTGGGTACAGGCAATGATCAGTTATTAGAGGAGAGTGGGCGTGTTACCTTATCAGGTCTCCTCAACTTCACAGATGGATTATGGTCTTGTTGTGGGGAGGAGAGGATAATAGTGTTCACAACCAATCATCGAGAAAATGTGGATCCTGCATTGGTTCGATGCGGGCGGATGGACGTGCATGTTAGCTTAGGCACCTGTGGGATGCATGCATTCAAGGCATTGGCTATGAACTATCTTGGGATAGAGTGGCATTCTTCTTTTGATGTGGTAGAGAGCTGTATACGGTCAGGTGGCGCACTCACTCCTGCTCAGATAGGGGAGATATTGCTGCGGAATAGAGGGAACAATGTTGATTTAGCAATAAAAGAAGTGGTGTCTGCAATGCAAGCCAGAATTTTGAGTACTGGCAGCACTGAACATCTAAATACCAGTATAGAGTATGAAGATATGGCGGCCTTGACAAGGTCACCTCAGAGTGTGTTAACGGTGGGGTCACCGGAGAATTGGGACTCATCTCCGGGGAAGACTAATGGAAAGAAGAGGAAGGCAAAGTTTCTTGTTAGATTAAGATCTTTGACCAAGTCTGACTCTGGTAGAAGGGGTGTGTGAGAGTTTTGATGTACTCTTCTGTTATAAAACTTTTGAAAATTGAAACTAATCTGTCAGCTAATAATTAAGTAAATTAATTCTTCTACTGTATACCTCCATATAATCTAATCAGTAAGTAAATACCTTCAGAACACAGCTTTTATGTGATCTGTTTATTATAAATGTCCTGCTCAATCAATGCCAAGAAGTTGTCTTGCTCAACTCATATTAGTAGTTTAAGCTTACAAATGGACTACACCCTATGAGTGTGAAGAGATTGAAACATACATGCAAGAAGAAACGGAAGAAAATGAATGGCATTGACGATGACAACATCCTGCACAGTCCAGAACACTTGCCTTTAGACAGAGCAAAAATATTGCAACTGTTCATTGAAGTTGAGTCACTTTAGGAAGATAATCCGCCACCATGTTCTCTATCCCATGCAAGATATCTACAAGTAGCAATAGCCGTGCCTGTATTACTAAAAGCATTAGAGGTAAATTTATCAGAATGGCTCGCATGTGTAGTTGCTGAGACTTTCTACATATCAGAAAATGGAAGTTGCTGCCTATTGAACGCCTTAAATCCTCTGACACAACTGATATCAGAATCAAGTTTCATCGCTGAACGAATTGAAATTTTTTTGAACAAGTTTTCCAAGCATTGGCATAAGATTTCCAGAAGATTGAGCTAGAATTTTGGCATAACACTGATAAGATTAAAAACATCCGATTGAGAGTGATTAAAACCAAGAAAATCAGGTTACCAAAAAATCAGACCATTAATTGGAGATAGATTACAAAAATCAACTGAGATAACACTGAGACATGTTGTTCATCATTCACTGACAAGATAATAAAAAAAAAAATGAAGTTGTATCCCAAAACAATAGATAATATAGCGGCATAAAAAATGAGTCTTTTGAGAACTTCTTGTAGAAAAAAATAGAACTTGATGATGTGAAACTTCTTTGTATAAAGTGGAGATCCATCTTGATTTGTGGGATACCAGAAATCCTGAGCCACTCAGAACCACTAGCTTCAGTAAATTTTTGCTCTAGCAGGCATAAACAAGCACAAGTCCCACTACTTCTCCAAAAATGAATCAAAATATACAACAGTAACACAATCCAAGACCAGCAATCACAAGAACAAGACACGATAATTTTACGTGGAAAACCCGCAGTATGGAGGAAACCTCATGGGACTGTAGTCCACTTAAACTGTTCCAGTAAATCAATAAATAGACTACAAAGTGGGGTTCTTCTCTAGGTGACAACAGGCTGTCACTGTCAAGATACTTAGAAAACCTAGAGAAGAACCC
>Ga0307517_10010716_pt1 | contig 12790 bp, 11 predicted proteins | sample 23_EM_MG_FD_194515 | JGI IMG/M metagenome (GOLD analysis project Ga0307517, IMG submission 194515) | Populus trichocarpa ectomycorrhiza microbial communities from riparian zone in the Pacific Northwest, United States - 23_EM | ecosystem: Host-associated > Plants > Roots > Unclassified | place...
AATCAATAAAAACAAACATGAAAAAAAATAAAACAAAACACTATAAATTACCAAGTCTAAAGGTTTTTGATTTTGTGCGTGTTCGGAATTGTGGTATGAAATACTTTTCAAAATAGTTTTTCTCTTGAAAATATATCAAAATAAAAAAAAATCAGTTTTTTTTATTTGTACTATCACTACATCAAAACTATTAAAAAACACTAAAAACAACCGTTAATTTTAATATTTTTTTCATATTAAACACATTTTAAAAAATCACCTAAAAACAATTTCAAACATACTACCAAACAGCCTCGAATTCATCCAAAACCCTTTTCCACCTCAAGTCCAAGGTTTGTGTTTTAGAAGCTGCATCGAGTTTGGTTGCTGGATTGATTCAACCAAGTTCAGTTTTGTACATAGAACGAAAAACCACTTCAGCGCGATAGACCTAAAATTTTCAATCAAAAGGAACGAAACTGTTGGTGCGGTCTAAGCTTCATCCGGTGCATGGCCTCGTCTCTGTGGAGAAAGGGGGGGAAAAATCACTGGCAGGCCAGCAAGACCGTCGTGGCGTTGGTTCTTTTCGTCATGGAATTAATCATCTTATAATTAGTTATATTCCCTCGAGTCCTGTGCAATTTTGGTTGGATATAAACTCAACCATGAGCATACATTTTGGACTTCAATGTAAAAGAAAGAAATGCAAGTTACCTTCCATTTATTTGTAGTATGGACAACAGAGTTTCTTGGAAGCATTTCAGAACACGGGGCAAACAACACATAAAATCGCCAGCTCCAGAATAAAACAAGAAATATTGATCATCAAAGTAAAAGATATGTACCAAAAGTCAATCAATGCAAGATGCAGCCTGCCCGCAGAATTACATGTCATTTCGGCAAGGCCAGGTTTTTATGCGTTGCTATTTCCAACTTCTTGCTTATTTTTTCACCTGCATTGGGATCCATAAAAGAAGACAAATAACAAATCCATAATTAACAATGAACAAACTAAAATAAGGTATCAAGGTAGAAATCACAAGGAGATGGACCCGCAGTTCACAAAGAAAGCAGGATTCAAAGCCCTCTAACAGACCGAGAGTCATAGTTTACATTCATCTACATGATTAAAAAAGATCTCACAAAAAAATTGGGGTAAAAAAACGCATAGGAAGGATAGTTATACGAGGGAGATACTGATCTGGATCAGATACTCCTCGGTATCTGTTCCATAGTTTTGTAACATGTTTAAAAACGAATTGCAGCTTCAAAAGTGGTTCCAATATTTCTTGTCAGCTCCTGGGAAAATGTCAAAGCACATGGATATTATGGACAGGCAGGAGAATATAAGAGGAAGCAATAACAGAGGTTGGTTTTTGATCCAGCATCCATCATGTGTAAGTGATCCCTTCTGTTCTGATAATTAAATTAGGGAAGCTAGCTGGTGTGATTTAATTATTTAATCTTACAAAAAGTTTACAGACCCACCCACAAACACTTCATCTGGGCACTGTTCTCCAGAAGCAAGAAGATGCCCTATTCAATTGCAGCAACCAGTCACGGAGACAAAGTATGATACTTGGTGTATGTGTCTACAAATCAGAGGATCTATGTGTGGAGCTTTTTGACAAACTCTTACTCCCTCCAGTCCATTTTTCCTTTTCTGTCTTTAACTGGGAGCTACATGGATAAAATCTATTTTATGCAACATGAAATTTTATGATCATGGGACATGAAAATCCAACACGGAACAACATTGTCCCACCCAATAACCTATCTGCTAATCTTTCAAGCATGTTTTAGATGACCCCTAAACTGATGGCGGTGGCATATGACAAGAGATCCACCACAATGAATCAGCTGATACCACTGACACGTGAAGTGATGCAGTTCTAAAATAAAAAACACAGCAGTCACATAAATCACTAAATGCCAGTATTTTGCATGACTCGTATTTATCCTACACAAGTTGGAGGAGTGGGATGTGAAAGGAAAGGTAATTGGTGGATTGAAGACTAACCTGGCCTTGATATGAGGTTGATATGAGAACGAGGTCCTTCAAACTTCCAGTTATCGTCATCCAATGATTTAACCTCCTTGTTGAGTGCAGCCATCAGATCAGTTTTTAACGCTGCAATAGAAGAATAAGAAGACTTCTATGAACAGCAATAACTCCAATGTGTTGCTATTAACTCGGATGATAGATATAGTAGTTAAAATTATGGGTGTTTCACTAATTGGATGCAGGGCCTCCCTTTTTTCTTTCCAAGGTCAGTTTTAGAGAGAGAACAGAAGGCACCCCCCTCTTCGCCCCTAGCCCTATGCTCCTGCCAACCTTCCACTGACATAATTCATTGAATGCTTGAAGCTTAGAGAGAAAGAAAGCCATATGTTTAGCATGATGAACTCGTCAGACAAGAGCTAACAGAGAAGAATAAACAATAAAGTTCCAAAATATATTTCTCTATTGTTTTGTTTTGTAACCAAAATGGGTGAAGAACAAATGCAAAAAAGTAAGTCCTTGAATTTTCATATATCCAAGTTAGGTTAGAGGGCCACTAAAAACAGAGGTATATCAAGAAACAAAGAAAATTAACAGACATGCTAATTAAAATGGATCAAGGCAGCTGGATGAAAGAACTCGATTTAGAGATGTAAGCTTTATGTCTTTTGAAGTCGAGAAATTAAATCTCAATCCTCCACAAGACCAAAACTAATGGAATCAATTGGCTTAGTCCTATATTTAAATAATCAAAGTGTGAAACATAAACTAATTCTGTCGATGAGTTCGATTTGTTTCTGAAAAAAGTAAATACATATAAGGGGCAATATTTCGTAACAAGCAACATAAACTTCAGAATTTTATGTACAACATGAATTTCATGCATTGTACCTTATTTTCTTAGCAGCAGGATAATGAATTTATGAATAAGACCAACATCTCAGTAACATGTATGCTAAACACTAGAGAAAAAATAAAAAATCTGTGAAGCATGCCGAAGAGAATCCTAGAGTAATGGGGCCTTTATAAATATGATTTATAAAGATAATAGCAGCAATCTAACACAAGAAACAAATAATGTGAAGTATCAAACAATCACAAAAATAGCCACCAAGTCCACAGGCCAACGCAGAAAACGCAGAAATATAAATACCCCAGATAACGAATTTCCATAAGAACAAGCCAAATCGCACAAAAAATATTCACTTTTTTAATGGCCAAGATGGCAAAAAAAAAAAATCTTTCCTACACAAATGCCCAAACCTGCTACCAAAAAATACGAAATTCATATAGATTATGCAATATTATAACAACCCAGATGGCTAAACTTCACAAAAGAAGAGATTCTCAAATGGAACAAAAAAAGGAGAACAAAACAAACCAAGCATGGCCTCATCTTTGCGGTCTTGAATGGAGATTAAATCAGAAGGGAAATGAAAATCATCCAAAACAACATTGTTAACACTTCCTCCTCCACCTCCAATAATTGCTGCTGTTGATACTGATGAATTTGCTGATGATGTACTGTTCATTCTGTTTCTCTTCTTTGGTAGAAAATTATTACTTCACTGAGCGGGAAAAATCTTTGAAGCCGAGAGGGAGGGAGGGAGGGGGTTTAACAAAGAAGAAGAAGCTAGAAAAGCAGTTGACTGTTTTTTTTCCTTCTCCAAAACAAAAAAAAGTAATTAACTTAACTTTTTTATGGGCTTCATCGTAGCTTAAAAGAGGGCTGTCAAGCCCACTTCTTTGTCATCATAAATAATCTACTTGATTTTCTTCATCTTGAAACAGAAAAAAAAAACAGAGGATCCCATCTCAGAATATTTCGTTGAGAGAAAAACTGATTGATATTTCAGATTCTACTTCTTACTCTCTCTCTTCTCTCAATTGCCTTAATCCTCTTTTTCCAAGAGGATTTCCATCTCAGTAGATTGATTCTGGTGAGTTCTATTTCTCTCTACTGGGTCTTCAAATGGCGCACATACAAGCTTTAGATAGGCAATTTGCTTGATCTCTTCATGATTCAGTCATTGACTTACATTCTCTTTCTGTGAATCATTTTTTATCTCTTTTTATGTAGGGTTATTACAGAAATGCTGTGTGTGTTTTTTTTAGCTAGATTTGGCTTAAGTGCTTTTTTTCCTTTATTGAATCGGATTCTGTTTTTTTCCTCTCTTTTTTCATCTGTTAAGTTATATTCACTTTGTTTATTTATCTTTTTTATGTGATAATAAAATTCAATGAAATTGGTGCATGATTTTTGCACAAGTCAAAACCATCTCAATGCAAACGGTGCAAGAATCAATGACTGAAGAATGGAGGTGCTGTCTTCGTTTTTTCTGTACAAGTAATTTTACTTTCTGGCTGTGGATAGGTCTAGTTTGATTTCTATTGGAAAAAATGATTAAAAAAAAAAAACACCCTGTTCGTTCTAAATGCTACATTTCCTGTACTGAACCTTTGAAAGACTCAGTTTGGCTCTAATATGGTGTGTAATTGAGCTAATCTTTGAAATACCTGTTTGAATCGTTCATGTTTCTTATATTTTTGGTGAGGACATGCATGTATTTACATGTGTACACTTGTATGTCTGTGTTTGTGTGTGGGTGACTTGCATACAGGGCCGATGCATAGAGAATGTGCTTGTTACTCTGTATGCGACAATTTGTTTAAAATAGTTTTGATTTGATGAATCATCAAGATCATTCTAGAGTGGATCATCTAAAGGTGTGACTGCAATTGGGATTATACTTTTTACTTGTAGAAAATGAGAGATGATGCTATGCCTTTCATTTGTTATGTCGTGAGTTTTTGGTAACATTAAGTTAAGGGACATTGGCCTGTAAATGCCCTAAATTTACTGAATATGTATATGTGTTTAAAGGAGTAGAAAGTCTGCTTTTAACTTCGGAAAAAATATCAGAATCTTAACTATCCTGCAACTGAATGCTTAATATTTATGACTTCTATTGCGCTTTTTACTATGTTTCAGGTAGTCTATGGCAACTCCTAAGCATGTTAAGTTTTGCACTCACCAGAAGGTGGGAATCCTGTTGATATTCTCTGTTGGCTTTGGCTTTTTCTTGCAGAGTTCATCTTCAAGTGAGGTGGGTACACCATAGCCCTTGTGCCTTGGATTTTCTTCTTCATGTCTGTTACTGTGTATATTTTTTGTCCATGATTTGATAGCTCTTGTAAGCGTCATGCTGTACTTTGAGTTTCACATAGATATCCTGCTGCCGTATAATCTTTTGTATAGCATTTTGTAAGTATTAACTTTCTACAATTAAAGATGCATACTAGATGGCTGTGAGCATTTCAAGAAGCAACAATATGGCATGCCCTAATGACCATACAGCATTTATTTTAAGTTTGGCTACCTGCCTACTATAATTGCTACTTGTAACAATATCCAAACGTTTGCCATTTTGATAGTACATGTTTCTGAGAATTAAAATGCAATTGCAGGAACCATCTCAGAATTCCTTTCAATTTGACTATGCATCCAATGAAGTTTCAACATTTTATTGTCTTACTTGTATCCTTAATTGTCAGAGGAGGCAAGGTGTGAATGTAAAAGTTTCAAAATTTTATTTTCTAACTTGTTTCCTTGCTTGTCAGGAGACAAGGTGTGAGTCGAGTTCCAATTCCAACAACTCATATTGTGGTTTCAGGAAGTATATTATGGAATCTTATTTTGAAAAATATGATAGCTTGCTTGAACCAAATTTCCAAAACTTCATAGTAGATGAACTTCTTTTTAATACCTGCAAGCTGCTGCCAGATAATCTGAATCATCTTTTAAGAGTATCAGTTCCATGGCGCCATTTGATTGGTGAAGGTTCTCATCGCCATATATCATCAACTATCAGATTCCACATGCAGCCAGATTCCATGTCTCAGCTACGTGCTCACTTTTGTAAAGTTATCATTATTGAGAGACTGCCGACAGGAGTCTTTGCTGACCCATTTGAGCTCCAACACCTGCTCAAGCGTGGTGGTAGTGCATTTAATTGTTCCTACATTGAATGATATATGTGCACCACATTTTGAAATTTGGGCTATAGTGGCATTTTTCTCTGGCCTGATGTACATTTACTCCACTTCTGCAGTATTTACTGATGTGGCTGTTTTTGGAGATACAAATTTGGAATTGCCCTCTGTTCTATCGAATCAGTCAGCTGTTGAGATTCATATGAATGTTGCTCCCACGTCCTTGTTGGGACATATAAGTGAACTGGAAATCAGTGCAGACCTTCCATTGCATGCGCGATATCCTGTAAGTGAATTGTTCAAGAGAACAGGACGTTGCTGTGTTATTACAACAACAATAATAAAATGAGCAATCACAAAGCTGTAAGAAAACTGTCTGAATTATGTCCCTCTCTTGCAGCCCCTCGATGACAGTGGCTATTCAGAAGTGGAATTTGGTGAACCTGAAATATTCCTGCGCTGCAGCATGGAAGAAAATGGGGACCATGAGAGCTGCCTACTTATGCCAACCAATGACAGGACAGGATCTAGAACTGACAAGGTCGTGTGGAGAATACCTTCAGGAATAAGGGCACATGCTGGCATTGTATCTGCTGTAACTTTTCTTGCAGCCTCTATATCTACTCTTTTAATCGTCCTAACATCCATCTTTTATTCTGATAGTAAATTGTGCAACAATCTGAAAGAATCGTAGTTTTGTTATATACTCTTGCCGTGAACAAAATTTTTGTATAAAACTTTGTGGAGCAACAACTATCTTCCTGGAATATCCTGTCATGGAATGCCTGGAATGACGTACTTGCTGTGTTGCTTGCCCGAATGGGCGCATGCCCATTGCCAAAAACTGTTACTGTACTGACCAATTCATTTTAGAGTCTGTAGAAAAACAGGTAAAAAAGCAATGGTCCTTTCACGTGTTTTTATAAATTATAACATCCGCTAGCGACTCTTTAACACCGCATTGTCATCCATTTATATTTCTGGAAAAAAAATTTATCTGCTTTTTCATAATTTACTTAAAAATCCCATGACGAAGTAATTGTGCTTATTTTTGCTTCAAATAACTACAGAGAAGAATATCTCATTTTTCATACATTGATTGTTGGTTGATAATACCACCTGCCAAGAGATAACCAGGTTTTATTCAACTCGACCTTTAACGCCGGTTGTGCAACTAATGCGGAGGCAATTCAGATAAAGGACACCAAGGTTTCTGCCTTTTCCCATCGTTTTCCCGGGGACCGGCCTTCACCCTGACAGGTCAGAGAAGACCCCAAGAACCAACAAGCAACCTGGGCCTCATCTTCCTCCGTAAGACAGGTTTTTCCCACGATACGAAGTCCCCCTCTCATCAAAAGCTGTATCATTATCACTCTCTACCTTACCTATTGGCCCGATGGCTTTGGATAGACTCTTTTTCACGCATTATCCATGTCACTTAACCAGGTTTCGTCTCTTTTTTTTTTTTTTAATCTCTTTTTCCCAATCGGAAGTTGACTATGGAAACCCCTCCAACCGAAAGAGCAGCCAAACTTCACGATGACTCCTTGTGTCCAGTCAATGAATGATACGGGAGAGTTCTCGCCACGAACCGCGTCTTCAACTTCCAGAGGCCACTTGACATTTCGCTGCTGCATTAGCATGCATTGAAATCCCACCCTCATCATCAAACGGACCTATTTCGTGCCAGATGATCTACGAAGTAGCTGGAATAATATTCCAAGTCAGGAAAGTGGGGTTTCAATTTTCAAAGACAGCAATTTGCACATGGTTCAAACATCAACGCGTAGCTCCACTATAAGGACATGAATAAATTCTGATCCTATAAAACCAAAATTTCTTTGCAAATACCACCGGTTGAATAAATTCACAAGACAACAATGACTGAAGATCCGAGAATTACCACATTAGATAAATTTGACACAAGGCAAATCAAGACTGCTGATATCTACAAGGGCACCTTTTCCACTTGATGATAAATTGATAATATATTTACCCTATTGCAAAAAGAAGCAAGCCAGTGAGGATGCACTAATGATGTGAAAAATTGTAGGAAGAAGGTTATAAGCCAAATGCATGGAAAGAAAAGAATGGATGTTATGTTTATTAATATTACTATAAAACTCGAAACAATTGAACAATCAGTCACACACCCTTGTAAACCCGAGGCAGCGGAAAATAGAAACAGACAAGACAGACAAAGCAGCCCAAAATGATCATCTGCAGCCATCATACAATATATACCACCTCTGACTAGCAGTGAGAAACTCCAGTCAGTCACCATGTCTTGTTAAAGAACATAACCAAGGAACTAGCAGAGACATTACTATCTTGTTGCCAAGCAGCTCTTGAAACAGTTCAAGGATTCTATAAAGATTTTTTTTGGATTAGGCTGCAAGTACTACGATCACAATGAGAATCACAATCCCGAATATCACCATGAGCAAGCAGGCCTGCATTAAATACATGAGGGTTAGCTGTGAATACAATACAATACAATAAATCATAGAGAATCAACATCTAGAATGAAATTCCCCTCCTTGAAACAAGGGCAATATACAGTTTCTTTCATCAATATTCAATAGAATAATTTGCATCAAAGCAGCAGCTCATATTCTTAAATAATGAAAAAGAAAAACGCATTTGAAAATGCAAATGGCATTTAGATGACAAGCCCCTTATAGGACAATCTGGGAGTGTCCAATTTAATCAAAAAACATAATCACCACCAATCCATAACTTACTTCAGTCACAAAAACAAACAACACCACCACCAGCAACAATAATGACTAATAATCAAAATGGGAATAAATAAATGAGATGCCATAAATTACCAGAGATGAATTTGATCTTTGAGTCTTTGCAGCTTTCACGAGTTGGGATGTTCCCTGTGATGTTGCAGCCTGGGCACTTTCGATATGGGAGCCTATATCATCTGTAACAAACCCAGAAAAAGGGAAGTTCAATAATAATGATAAACTAAAATATATAGAGCTAGTTATCTGTACGCAGGCAAGATTGGGGAAAAAAAAAGCCAAGATAAAACTTGCCAATCATAGCTCCTTGTTCATGGACAAGGACAGCGAGGTCTTTAAAAATCTCATTCACCTCACCAATTTGCTGCTGAATTTCATGTATTCCCTGTTCTCTCTCCTCAATAATAGCCTCATTGAAGACAATCTCATTGTCCAGTAGTAGGACCTCCTGTCTGCATCAAAATTCAATTCAAAGCTCAGAATTCTTTCTCCTTTTTTTCAGGTCAATTAAAAGCTAAGTACATAGCAAGTTGTGCGACAGGCTTTCAACAAAAAGAAAGGAATGGTCCTACTTTTAAAAGTCTGTCTCGGGCAACCTCTGAAGTGTAATCAGAGGCAACTCTTGTATACAGTTTTTCTGAAGAGTATATGATTCAACTGTTAAGTTACAAACTGATTTCTTATCTAGATGATCAGGCACAGAGGCAAACCATTAATCAATCCTATTGCAAATTACAAGATAAAAAATTCCTACACTCATTTTAGTACCAAAAATCCTCTCCATGCATGATATCCCTTCAGTCCTACAGAGTTATGAATCAAAAATAAAATAAAAAATGAATGCAGCAAAACTAAGACCAGCAGTTTTTTGAAAAAACCTATAGATGTTACATGCTCAACACAATGAACAAGGAGTTGTGATGGAAAAGAAACATTACTTGATAAATTTCTCTTACAGTTAGGACAAATAAATGAAAAGGTCATTGGTAGCCTATGTTAGTGAGCAGATCTCACCTTCTCGACTCCACAAGGAGGGCGCGCTGCTCTGGACTTTTTTCGGAACTTACATTTACCTCGCTGGCTGTGTAGCTGCAAAGAATATGAACAAACACAAACTGTTAGAAGAATATATAAATATCAAAGCTTTTTTGTATTATCAAAACAAACTGTTCATTATATCAAAGAAACAAACAGAATCTCAAATCCAACAAAGTATCTATTAAGGTATCCTAAAACAATCACCTGGAAGGAAGGACTGCTTGGGGAACAAAAGGTGCGTATGCAGTTTCCCTCTCAGCTGCAAGCCGCTGAGCCTTCTGAAATTCTTTCAAGACTGCTTGAAAATCTTTTGCTAATTTAGCGTCAGCAATCTTTTTGCTTTGCTGCAATTACAACAAGAAAAAAGAAGAGGCAATCCAAATGTTGATTTTCTCGAACATTAAGGTTGAATAACATGTCCAACCAGTTAAGAAAGGTTAGTGATTCAAGGGGTGGAATTGATGTGGTTCCAATGGGATCTTGAGGGATTACTGAATCAGAAGGGTATCTGGAAAAGTACTAATTTAAGTACACAGTAAAGAACAAGAAGCAAACATACACTGACTCCAGCATAATGATCTGTTTCGCTAGCTTGTTTAAGTCTGGCTGAAGTATCCTTCACCAATTGCCCAATATGTAGCCTTGTTCTATGCCTGTCATGCAAGAAAAATCAGTACAATGACAGCTCAAAATGGAGGTTCATTACAAGGGTATTTGACTGATAACATTCCATAAAAAAAAAAGGGGAGCGAGGAACAGCAAACCATTAAATTCTGACATTTTTCTTTGAAAAATAAATTATTGAGTCTCACGCATATTTTAATGTTCTGAGCAAGAGAGAACAAACACTACTGTCAACAAGTTTTCAAAAAACCCAAAAAGAGGTCGGTACAATTAAGTCCTGAATAGAATTTAGGTGAGAAGTTCTCACAATATAATGTTGAAAGTTCTTTTCTAATGAGTCATAAGAGTAGTCTCAAATGTGGCTGCAAAGAAAGTAATTATTATCCAAGCCCAACTCATGGGTACCCTACGTTCTTTCTAATCTATTAACTATTTCTCTGTCACTGCTCAGATATGCTGCATTTCTCCTCAGGGAAAATACAGACAGATTTTATCCGTTGCATAAATTCTGGAAAACCAAAAAACAAACCCACATAAGTACCAGGATAGAGATTTTTTTAGCATTGCTAGCAACTAAAGGGTATTGTGATTATTCTATCATGCACACAGGCATCCCTGGACATGGCCCATATTGGGTAATCGGAACAACCAGAATTGTGTTTAGTGTTGTTTCCCAAAACTTTTAGAGTAATGATAGACAAAATAACGATCATGCCGATTGAGTGATGTAGCTATTTGCAATAAGAATTCCCTATGTGGTACATTCCACATCAGATAGGAAATAAATGTTTGTAAAATTGTTTTAAAAAAATAAAAATTATTGTGGTAAACGATGGTCATATTGCCATAACAACAATAAACTGCCGTGTAGTGCAACAATCGTCTCCTTATATTTCATTAGAAAACAACAGTGTTCTAACCCTGTTCATTTTCAGACGCCTGTGATTTAATTTCAGCTCTGTAAACACAATAAAATCACTTCAATAATACCATCCAAACAGCAAAATTACACAACTTCGATAATTTAATTCTAAATAATTATGGAAAATCGACCATAAATCTCGTCATATAGTCAAAACGGCAAACGAAGAAACTCAAAACGGCAACAAAATAAAAATAAACTTACAGCTTCTCCCGGAGCTCAGGCGTGTCTTTAGGAGTCCCGAGGGTATTAACAAGACGCTGAAAAGTGGACACGGCGGTATTGATCTGGAAGATTCCAGAAGCAACCGCTTGCGTGGCATCTTGTTTCCCGTTGATCAGTTCTCTCCTTGAAGATGCCAAGGGTCGCCCTGCCTCCAGATCTTGAAAGCTCATTATTATTATATTATTTTAATCGATTAAACTAAAATTTAATCGAACTGTCGATTGAAAATCCCTAACCCCAACCAGCAGTTTCTCGAGAGATAACGAGGGGATTTTCCCGAGAAAGGGGAGAGAAGCAGGTTGTTTGGATACAGTTGTAAGAATCGATTAAGGTAAATGAAAAAAAAAAAAGAAGAAGAAGAAGAAGATGAGAAGCTAATAACACGGCGTGGATTGAGAAAATTGTTTTGATGATTTTAGAGAGAGAGAGAGAGAGAAGGGACAGAGAAAGGAAGATTAGAATGATGATGTATGTATGTTTTCTGGGGTTTCGGGTGGGGATATGAATATTCGGTGCCGGGCAAGTTGATGTGGATCCCTGAAGGAGGGACACGTGGGAGAGAGCGATGGGTCAGGGAAAAACAATGGCTTCGCGTGATGGTGGTGGTGATGTGGTGGTGCTAGTATGTGTTTAATTTAAAATATTAGGGGTGGGATGGGAGGTGTTTTTGGTCGGAGAAAGCAACAGAAGCTTATGGATTAAAGAGGGGGTGGGGGTATGAACAGAGACTACGGCACTACTTCTTTAAGAAATATTCGTTTTTTAAAACCAAAAATTGAGGTGGTCGTTGTGCGTTTAATTTATTGATCTGAGGGCAAAATAATTTATGGAAAACGTGACAGCAACAAAATTACCAAAACTTTTAAAAATATATATTCCCATGAATTTGAATTATCAATAGTGCTTTGCATGTTCCGACAAGGTCAAATCTTTTTTTCTAAAATGAATTTAATTGTCGGATTAAAGATTGAGTTCGGGCTAGATTCCCCCAGGATATATTCAATCATTTTTTAGATAGTGTTTTATTATTATTCTAGGATAAAAATAAAAAAAAATAGTGAAAACATAAAAATATTTAGTTAAAGAGATAGAAACAGGTATATCAAAATAAATCTATATTTAAAATAGTTTTGAAATGAATTTATATTCTTTCAAGACATGAGGTATAGAAGAAACATGTAATCGGAGATTTTATTTTTTATTTTTTATTCTTAAAATATTATTGTAAAAAAATCTTAATTTCAAAATTAT
>Ga0307517_10010717_pt1 | contig 12789 bp, 11 predicted proteins | sample 23_EM_MG_FD_194515 | JGI IMG/M metagenome (GOLD analysis project Ga0307517, IMG submission 194515) | Populus trichocarpa ectomycorrhiza microbial communities from riparian zone in the Pacific Northwest, United States - 23_EM | ecosystem: Host-associated > Plants > Roots > Unclassified | place...
GAAGAGGAAAAGGGAGAATGAAGTCAGGGACAAGGAGGAGTATGCAGAGAGGAAACAGAAAGATGAAGCAGAAAAGTTACAAAAACTCACAAATAAGCGTGCAATGAACCAGGTTTCACAGAAGAAGCAATGGAATAGGATTAAGGAGGAAAAGGCTGCACTTTCTGGTTCTTCAGTAAGTTCACTTGGTTATATTCTACAATTTTAGCATGTGCTTATTGTCTCCTAGGAGGCACCTACACCTGATCCTTACATCCCAACACACCTTGAGGTTGCAACTTCCTCACGCCCTAAACAGCTTGTTGCTACAGCACTCAAACAGAAGGAAAAGGACAGTGCTGGTCAGCCATACAAGCCCTCAAAACGTGATTCTGCTCAGAGCCATAACATTAACTGGAAATCTCCAACATTCTGGCCAATGATTGACAGAGCAGTCAAAGAGCAAATTTGGAAGCCAAATCTCAGCAAGATTGTCCAGACACTTCAGGACCGGGATTTACGGTTTGGCCACCTCACCCACCAACGGCTCAGTGACTGGCGAGACAAGACTCAGAAAGACAAGATTGTCTGGTCTGAACAAATTCTTCAGGATGTTCAAAAGGGGTTCCTCCCAGGTGGATTCCAAACACGTTACAATGTCTTTGTGAGTTTTCTGTACCTACTGTGTAAGCCCATAACTGATTATATAAATAGGACAAACATCCCAATCTGCTGTCTGAGATCAAAGTTACCTTGACTTCACTTTGTGCATCCTCTGTTTGCCTTGATCTGATGTCAATTTGTGGCATTATGATTGGGATGATTACAGCAAGGGCTCCGCAGATCTTCAAAATCTCAGTCACTCGAAAAGTTCATAGCCACTACCTTTGGGATCACTTCCACTGCCGAGAATCCTTTGTGCGGAAATTTCTTCAAGAAACAATGGACTGGTCACTCAGACGTTCCACCTGTCCTGGAAAAAAGACCCCAGATGGAGTTACCTATATCCTCACCAGTGCCTATTTCTGCCTTGTCCACACAATCTCAGAAAATAGTGTCCCTGCTGAACTTGGTGTCAACACTGACCAGACACTGGTCATATACTCTGCTGGTGCCATTGAAACATATGCCCCCAGGGGGTCAAAGCAGGTTGGAGTTGTTGGGAAGGATGAGAAGCGGGGGTTTACACTTGTGGTTGGGATTTCAATGAATGGGGAGGCTTTGCCATTCCAGGCCATCTATGCTGGGAGTACTCCAAATTCACAACCATCACCAGATGCTCCTGGCTACCACAAGGCTACCCAGGTGTTGAATTGTCACATTGAGTCTGGAGGTAAAAACCACTGGTCAACCCAATCCACCATGCAGAGCTATGTCCAGGACATCCTTGTACCATACTTTGAAGGCCATAGGCAGGATAACAATCAGATCTGCATTTGGCAGATTGATTGTTGGTCAGTCCACCGGTCAGCAGAGTTCCGTGATTGGATGTATGACACCTATCTATGGATCCGGATTCACTATGTTCCAGCCAATTGCACTGGCCTCTTCCGGCCATGTGATGTTGGGATCCAACGAGTTCTCAAACTTGCAATAAGGTGTAGTGCCCTCCAGGACATCATCAATGACACCACAGAACAACTAGGTCATGGTGTTGAACCAACCATGGTGACCTTTGAAAAGCAGTTGCCTGTAGTTTGAGACCATTCTATCCAGTGGCTGGTAAATGGGTACGAGGCAATTAACAACCCTGAACTCATTAAAAAGGTGATATACAAGAACATTCACAGTTTTCCTTACTCACCCCATATAATCCTAGGCTTTCCAGCTCTGTTCTACTGGAGAAAGGGGCTTCAACCTCTCATATGAGAGCTTGGCAAGTAAAGAAGCTCGCTAGCTACTCCTTGAACAGGTCAGCACAGACCAGGAGTTCTACAAAAGCCTCAGGAGGTCAGATAAGGGGGGAGAAGAAGATCAGGACAACAATAGTGACAATGACAGTGATGATGGGGTGGTTTGTTATGATGAGATTGACTCATCCAAGACAATTGATGCAGCAATTGCAGATGTATTTGAGTGTACCCCAGCAGATTGTCTTGCTGACATCTATGCAGATGAAGATGACAGGTTATCAGATGAATCAGACACTGAAGACAGGGGGACAGGGGCCAACCTAGACATATACACTGGACATGAGTTCTCAACTCACAATGCAACAGGAGGGTGGATGGAATGGAACAGTAAATAAATTTGTGACCACTGTACATATCCTGTATTTTTAGACATACACATCCAATGGCCCTGTCACACAACTGAGCAGACATTGGTATGAATAGGCAGTGATCACACCATGCAGTAACCATGGTGTATGGTAACTGTGATGCACAAGAACTGTGATAACTGTAGTAACCATGATGCACAGCAATCATGACACACAATACCCATAATGCATGGTGGCTACAATGTGCGGCAACTGCAACATATGGCCTTAATCACAGTGTATGGTAATTGCAATGTGGAGTTACAGTTTGGTTTTGGGCCATCAAGTAATGACCCCACAATGCACACAGGGGGCTCCCAGTGCCAGGGTAGTTCTCACAATCAGTGAGGAGCCATCACGCATACTGCCACATCCCTGACATGGCCAGCTTACAGCACTGTGCGGCAGGACAAAAAAAATCGCAAAATTCACTTAAGCACTGAGAATTGGTCTTAGCGCCCACCCCCCCAATGACCAATGACCAGGCCATGGACCGGCAGCGGCAGGTCTAGCCATGACCGATGACCACCGGAGTGGTCGTGGACATACAGTATTCCTAGTCATACTCAAGAGTCAAGACTACCCTTTACATTGTTAGGGTTACTTCTCTTATACCCCACTTGTTGATCCCTCTACTTCTTTGCAGAATTTAGGGCTAGCACAACCACTGACAGAATTTGCTGCAGAGGCCTTATCTGATTGGATAGTCAGGTTTGATTAGTGTGATCAGGAGGTGAGATTGCCCTGACAAAGAGGGCATCTATCTAGGGGATATTTGAGGTTTTGTTGTGATTTCATAATCAATTTGTCTACACATCACCTAGGGGATATATGCTGGATCCTTTTATGGGGTATCCACCACTTTGATCACAATATAAGCAGCAATTACATGCTGGTTACTTTCACAGAGTACCCACTGGGTACATTTTGAATGAAAACCTTGGGTTTGTATACAATTTTGTTTACAATGTATCCACCATGGGTCTGAACCACTCATTGAGACTTCTTCTAAAAAGTATCCTACAATGTGACCACAATGTATCCTGCCACTACTCAATGGATTCTTTGAGAGTTTGTGGTTAAATTGAACCACATTGAGGTTTCATTGTGATTACTTTGAAAAGAACCCACTGGGGACATTGTAATCACATTACAGGATACTTTTGAGAGGAGTCTCAATGAGGGCTCAGTAAGCCACCAGATTTCTTACAACCCATCAACTCAAAATACATTGAGACCTATTCCCAACATGCTGGAATGCTGCCAGAGGTCATTTCCACTCATCATGTCTCTCTGGGAGCCATCCTCTGCTTCCTGAGCCTTAATAACCCCCCTGACTTCCTACCCTTCCGGAACACTGCAGCAAGGTTGTTTCACCTCCTTAACACTCTACCAGCCTTCCAGAACTCTCCCACCACTCAGATCACCACCCTCACCCCAGAGGCACTCCACCTACTTCCACTTCACTTTTTGATCACATTATTTCCTATTTTGGATGCTGGTTTCTCACACTCACCACACCCACTTCTTGAACCACATTCACTTCACACCTAGACCCCTCCCCTCCTTCTTTCCATTATGACATCACCTATGATGCTCCTTCTTCTCTTGGTTGGTATTGTTAAAAATCAATGGACGCATCAATACATTTCACCTTTTCCAATCATATGTTTATACTTGTTTGACATACATACACTTAGCACATTTTCACTTTGCTGGCACTCCTCAGTCTTGTTTGTTACACTGAGGAGTGAGTTACCTTTTTCCTATTGTTCATTCATCACACAGTTACTTATATCTCCTGTAGTTAGTCTTACTGAGATGCTGCTTAGGTATAATACAGTCTTGTTCATTACACTGAGGATTAGTCTTACTGAGACACTGCTCAGTTTCCAATAGGTATTTTCTCAGAGTTGTGTTTACTACCTATATATATAGCTTGTAGTAGACACCATAAATGAGAGAGACCCACCTGAGTAAGTTCACCTCTTCTCTCACACTCTAGCTTCACATTACCAAGTCTCCCTGAGTTCCCAAAGTCTCCCTGAGCTCCCAAAGTCACTACCGAGTTCTTAGAACCTTCCAAGTTGATACCAAGTACTACTGAGCATCCCAAGTCATTCCCCAAGCCCACTAAGCCCCCCAAGATCTTCCCCCACCTTCCAGTACCTTCCACAGTGATTGAAGCTCTTCTAGTTTCTTCCACATGCTTCCAACTATGCAACAACCCTCATCCTACCTTCTGGAAATACTACATTCTACTCTGCACCCAGTACTAGTACAACAGAATAGTTTCCTGAGGACCTGTCCCTCTTCTGCAATTAAAGACAATTATAAGATTCATGGTGGATACATTGTAAACAAAATTGTATACAAACCCAAGGTTTTCATTCAAAATGTACCCAGTGGGTACTCTGTGAAAGTAACCAGCATGTAATTGCTGCTTACATTGTGATCAAAGTGGTGGATACTTTGTAAAAGGATCCAGCATGTATCCCCTGGATGATGTATGGACAAACTGATTATGAAACCACAATGAAACCTTAATGTATTCCCTGGATAAGTGCCCCCTTGCCCCCAGTGTAATTGACTAACCAATCCCAAGGTCAATGGACCTGTGAGCTGAAAGACATAGGGGTCAACCTCATGGGGCTCACAGTAATGAAGTGGTTGATTGGACACCATTGACCTCAAAGCAGATCAAGTCTAGGGGGCCAAAAGAGTTAGAGCAAAAATGGCTTAAGCAGGAGCGGGAGGGTAAAGCCTCTGGGACCATCAGATCCCCACCTCAAAAGGGGGGGGGTTGAGGCCCTAGGTGAGTAGATGGGATCAACTGAGAGACTTGGGGCTCATCAAAACACATAGGGCCAATCCAAAAGGTCATGTTACAACTTGCAGTGAGGGCACCAAGGATATTGGTAAACCCAATTTGAACCAGATTGCTAATATTACTGAGGGTATAGACAGTATTAAGGTCACCTTTGGTCAGAAAACCATCACCACTGGGGGTGGACCCCTCCAGATTTCCATTAGTTGAGGGTCCAGCAAACCTGTTGAGGACTTTACTGGTTGAGAACCCACCAAACTGACCAAGGATGCCATCAGTTCAAAGTCAAGCCTTTGGCCACTGGCAACTTGCCTCTTTTCACCAACTCTCATTCTTGAGAGCTACAGGAAGGCAGACTCAGATCACAAGCTCATCTGGAGCTCAGAGATCCCTAGTTCAATTGGTGCTGACTCAACAAGTATTGACTTGAATGGGCTTAGCAAGTAGGGGTGCTCCTTAGGTTGGGTTAGAACAATCATACCCAAACTGGTTTTGGCCTCTGCACCTTGAATCTATCCCTCTATTACTCAGTTGGTTAACCCCATTGATCCACTTCTGAGCCCTTTTGTTGAGCTATCAGAGAGAGTCCAAGACTCCTGCTATTGCCTTTCACCACCTGGGAGCTAGTGCATATATTATTCCACTAGTCATCCTCATCCCCTCATTCCAAGACTCCCTGTCTGAGCTATCAGAGAAGTCTCAAAACCCTATTGTTGCCTCTCATCTAGGAGTCTGGATCACCTGGAAAGTTGTCACCCTGATGGCATCTGCAGCTGGAAGCAAATCTCTCCCAGCCTGGTTTTTGATTTCCTCTTCTGAAAAGGACTTGAATGTGAGTTGAGAGTACTGATATGGCAGAAGCTTTGTGGAGGGGTTGGGAAAGTGTGAGTATTGGGGTTTAGTGGAAATCAAAGCAACCATTGTTGATCCATGTTTTCTTAAGCAAACTAGTTCAAGAGATATCAGCTTTTTACATCAAGCACTCTTGGTCACTTGGCTTACCTTGAGGGTTACATTGATCTTTGACTTCACCTCAATGGAAATGACCCTATTCAATGGGGGGCATCCCTATTGTTTGTCAGTGCTGCATATATTGTTAATGTGTCCCTGAGGCTCTTTAGAAGCTCCTTGTCCTGAACCATTAGCTTGCTGATGCTCTCAGCCTCCTTTTCCCAATATGCCCCCTGAGCACTGACCTGGTCTAAGCACTGGTCCCAGTAAGTAAGCATTGGGTTGGAGAAGTACAATGAAAATTGACACCACACCACTGTAAAACCAACAAACAACTAACCATGACCACCAATTTGGTGGATGATCTATTGGGAACTGGATTAAAATGGTGATGCATGCAGCCAGCCAGTTGGCCCAGGGGCTAGCCTTGTCCATTGGAGATTTATTAGGTTGTGGTGTGGCATGCAACTATCATGGGGTCAGCTTGGTGGCACTGTGGCAAAGAGTGAGGTGAGACCCTGAAATATTAGAGAAGAAGAAAAAAAAGCATGCCATATCCTACTGCACAGTTCATGTGCTTGTTCCCTAATAAGCTAACCATGGAAACAGATTCTCAGGTAACCAACCCACCTAGACCACACAATTAGAAGAGAAGGTGAGAGTTCTGCCAACATCAAGTGTTCAGTGCTGCAACAACTGCAGATTGCCAGGACATTGCCTTTTGAATTTTGAATTTTGACCAATTTCCTATGCTGACACTATGTTTCCATTTTTAATTCCTTGTTACTTATTGAAGACCCCTTTTGTTATTGTTCTAATGGTCTTTAATCCCACTTTCCCTACCTTCACTTCTCCTTATCACTCACAAGTTACAGAGTCACCCAGTCAGACAAAAAAATCATATTAGTGTTACTTGAAGGCACTATCAAATGGTCTGCACCCTTACTCCTTGACCTCTTCTTTGTCCCCTTGCTCCTTATCTTCTGTGACAAATTCACAAACCATCTGCTCCAAGTGGACTTCCTGGTCCAAGGCCTGAACCCTTAACATCCTAATCACCACTAAGGCCAAAGCCACAGTCAACCAACAGATCCATGTCCCATTTATCAAAGGTCCCATTGGACTCTCCATCAACCTGTTTGACATCTCCGCTGTAGCCAACAGATCCTAAACAGTGTGAAGAAGAACCAGTTCTCTCCACACAGAGCCAGTTGTAACACAGGTCTATCATCAATTGAAGACCAAGACATTGACCAAGGAAATGGTTGGAGCATTGGTAGGGTTTGGAGTAAGATGAGTGGATGTGACCTTTGGTACAAATGCAGTGTTGCCCACTCATAGTGTATGATGGAGGATTCTCCACTGAAGTATCTGAAGCACCCAAGATATTCTTAACCTCACAGTTGAACTGCACACAAACCTCCTGAGGTCTCATCCTCATTACAGCATCCTTAACAATGGGAACATCCTCAGATACCACAGGACAGGAACATGGCAGGCACACTCAACCCAATCTGGAATAACATCATTGGGATCAGGAGAAGCAGAAACCAGGCAGAGGTGAACTTCAACACCAGTTGAAGGCTCAAACACTGGGGGCAAGGGAGCACTTATCCAGAGGACATATTGAAGTTTCATTGTAGTTTCTTAATCAATTTGTCCACGTGTTATCCAGGGGGTACATGCTAGATCCTGTTACAATATACCCCCACTTTGATCACAATGTAAGCAGTGATTACATGCTGGTCACTTTTGCAATGTACCTCCAAAGTAGCCACTGGCCACATTTTGAATGAAAACCATGGGTTCTTTCACACTTTTGTTTAAAATGTATCCACCATGGGTCTGAACTACTCACTGAAACCCCCTCCAAAAAGTATTCTACAATGTGACCACAATGTATCCAGCCACTACTTAATGGGTTCTTTGAGGGTTTGTGGTGAAATTGAACCACATTGAGATTTCATTGTGATTACTTTGAAAAGAACTCACAAGGGACATTGTGGTCACATTGTAGAATACTTTTTGAAAGATGTCTCAGTGAGTAGCTCAGACCCATGGTAGATACATTGTAAACAAAAGTGTGAAAGAACCCATGGTTTTCATTCAAAATGTGGCCAGTGGCTACTTTGGAGGTACATTGCAAAAGTGACCAGCATGTAATCACTGCTTACATTGTGATCAAAGTGGGGGTACATTGTAACAGGATCTAGCATGTACCCCCTGGATAACATGTGGACAAATTGATTAAGAAACTACAATAAAACCTTGATGTGCCCCCTGGATAAGTGCCCCTTTGCCCCCAGTGAAAGTAGTCAGTACTGGCTTGATCTGAATGGTTGGACCCAGCAGAGGACTCAACAACCCTATCTTCAGCAGACTCCAAGCCTGATACAATATGAGGATCACAGCAGTGACATAGCTTATCCCTCATCAACTCAACCTAGAAGAAAAGAGGTTAACAAGAATCTAGTCAAGACAGATTCATCCCCCCTACCTGTGACTCCAGTAGGTATACCTTCTCCTCCAACTCATCAATTCACCACCCCTTCTCCTTGTCCCACTCCATCAAGTCCTTGACATTCAGGACCAAGGTGTTGATTGTATCCTTGGCCTGGTATTCCCAGTCAATCCTTCTTGATATCACCCTGCTGAAATGTCACACAACCACTCAAAGTCTACAGGTCTTGGTCCATCTTCTCCAAGACAGTATTTCACTCCTTCACTTCATTGTGTTCCAAGTTATCACACTACCAAGGTTGTTGTTAGCTTTGGTACCAAAAGGCATGGCCAGTAGCAGCCCACCTTCTCATTAACCTTGAGGAGGTGGTTCAGTAAATAAGTAGAAACTGCAGTGGAATAGCACATCACCAAAACCATCCAGTTCAGTGTCTTATCAACACCCTCCCAATTGAAGATCCCCATGGAGAGCAACTGACACAAGACCAGATTATGGACCCTGTCCCAGTCCTGAAGACAGAACTCTTCAGATGCCCAGATTATGTAGGCCCACAAGGTGTCATCATTGTACAGCTTGTCTATCTTATTATTCTTCCAACAATGAGGATTAAATGTTGATCCCCACCAGGATCTTCCTGTGAAATATCCTATCATAAACCTATGAAGAGCATCTGGTTAGAACTATCAAAAAGGTTCTGCCAGTGCTCTCCTACCCAGTAAAGACTTGGGCAGTCCTCCCCTTCATAACCTTTTGCATGGGGATGAACTCAATTGCCAAATTGGGTAATAGTGCAATCACTAATGTTTGGACCCATATGATCCTTCCTCCTTTGATTGACACTGTGACCAAGAGAGTGTGGCCTGCTCAAGAGACCAATCGGACAAGGATCATGAACTGGAGAAGGAGAAGACATATGAAGAATAGTAGATGTGGTGAAGAGTGACATTGGAAGTTGGATGGGATCCAATGGGGTACATCCCTTTTGCAAGCCAGACTTATATACCAGGATTCCAGCACTCTTTGGCATGCTCCCTATTGGATCAGTATCCTGCCACATGTTCCATAGGCATTGTGAATCTTCCTCCACTTTCCGAAGCTTCTGGAACTCACCAGGAAGATTTCCGAAGATTTCTGGTCTTCAAAAACCTCAATCAGCCTTTTCTTGCTTTCCCTCACTTCCAACGGCTTCAAAACCTCTTCCAATGGATTGTCCACTCTAGGACTACCCTAGGATTTAATTCCTATGACTTCCAGACCATTTTTGAACGAGTTATGAGCCCTTCATTATTTCTGAGCCTCACTCTTGGACTTTGATCGCACCGATCACCTTCCTTCCTCTTTTGGATTTGATATTTCCCACACTTGCTACTTCTCCTTCTACTTGAGATTTCCGGCTTGCTTTTCTTGCCCCTCTCTTTATATTCTTTCCCCTATCCCCTTTTATTATTTCCCTGCTTTTATTTCTCTGTTCCCTCCCACTTTCACATGTTTTTCCCTTCTCTGTGCCAAGTGCACCTCCCAATCACCTTCCTTCCTTTATCTCTCTTTCCGTCTCTGAGTAGCCACCCCTAGATACTATAAGTACCTTGTCTTAGCTACCCAGAATGGCAAGGGAGCCCAGAGTGGCCCTTCACCCCAGTTCTTGTCACCTCAGTTTCCTCTCAGTCTTAGTTCTCAGTTTTGGAGTTTTGGAGTCTTGTTCTCGTTCAGAATCTTGCTAGTGTTTTCAGAATCTCATTCTGGTTGTCTCCTAGGCCTCTCCCATCTTCAACAACCCTCCTATCCCTTTTCACAAACTTGTCAGAACTCTTCCAAAACTCATCAACAGATCTTCGAAGGTGTCCTTCTCTACACAACTGGTTTGAACCCCCTCTCTCCCACTTCTGTCTCTCTCTCCCCTTTGTGAGCCCCCCTGGAGTGCAGACATGATACCAGGATCAAATTCCCCCAAACACCACCCAGCTCATCACCAAGATTATGTCACTTACTCATCCACTTATGCAGCCTCCCCCCTTTACCCACATCTATTCCAACATTCATCAGCACCATCAAGACACATGATTTGTCATCTGACTAGCAACTCTCATACTATGTTATGACCCCCATGATCATTACAACAATTACACCATCACCTGATCATCTTACTGTGTAATAGGATCTGGCCCTTTAGCTATGGCATACTTGTAGAGTAGTACAGAAACCACTGTTCTCTAAGAAGCTCCTAAGTGCAGGCAACCAATACCCCACAGACAGGGCACATTGGAAGGTTTATGAATTGTCTGGATGACTGGCCCCTCCCCAACAATTGATCAGGTGGTAATTATGTTCTATGCCATGCCCTTTTTATGTTCATATGTTCTCCTGTTTCATCTTCTATTGATGTACTAATATTTTCCCATAACATTGTCCCTTTATTATTCTTCCTTTATCATCTTTCTCACACAACATCATTGTTTATCATTCCCCTGATTCATTTATTCTCACAACCCACTTTCTCTCCAATTGTTACCAATCAGTCACACACCCCCTTTTATGCTTTTCCCTTTTGGTATATGTTTCTCCCTTTGGGAATATTGGGATTGTCTCTAGAGGAGATGCATCACGGCCACCTCCACTATATATACCTGTAGTAGTTAGTGGCTAAGTCTCCTCAGTTTTATCTCAGGAATTCCTCTGCCCTTCTTCACCTCAGTGTGATTAAAGTCAAGTCAGAGATTACTAGGAGATCCTCTACATCATTTCATTCTCCTCCCTCTCCAGACACTTGATGAGCCACCACCAGAGCTATTCCTTCATAGGAAGGTCTTAGAATCTCTACAGGCAAACTCAATGTTTCAATTGGTTTGAAGCACTCATCAGTCTCTGGACAACTTTGCCCCCAGGAGTCTTTTTCCACCCATTCAACTCATCTTATCATGACCTTGGACAACCTACTGGGAGTTTCTAGTTGGACTAAACCAGCCTTGGGAAGGCACAGAACACTCTGAGAGTGTTAGGGTGGAGTGACCTTGACACAGATAGACCCACCTGACAAACTGATTGTGGGTACTGGTGCCAATGGAACACCTGATTGATTATCTCCAGGAACCTGAAGGAGTTAGAATCCTGGACTGAACAAATGGTGCACAGGTAACCCCAGAGACAGAGATCAATCTGGTGACTTATGGTGAGGGCAAGAGCAAGAGCAGTGGGTTAGGGAGAGTGCCAGTTTTTGCCATTAATATACCCAGCCAAATATATTGTGGCTCATGTGTCATAAATGCAGTCAGTGACCCCACCTGATGAGAACTGAAGAGAAAAGTTGAGTGTCAGATGGAGGCATTGCTACCACCCATTGCTGGTGGTCAGGTTCCAGATGTATGATTTGGCAGGAGGCACTGATCCCAATCAAACAAAGATGTACAAAGCTGATGGGGGCATCTGGTTAATATATTCTTGGATGACCCACATTATACAACCCAGTTATATCTGCTTATCAACAGGGTAAGCATGGAAAACCACAAAACAACCTCCCTGCCACATTTACTGATGTGGCCCACCAGATCTCTCCCACCTGTGCTCACAATAGTCACTCCTAACATGCAAAAATTTACACTTTCAACCTCAAGGTACATTATACTACATCTGGATTAGCTAGTGGGCAAGTCTTGTGGGCTACAGATTGCGTCCCAAATTTCCTACCGCCATCACCATCGAGGATGTGGTTTTTGGCGGGGACGAACAAATGTAAATATAAACACGATCATTGGCTCAGTTGCCAATTACCAGGTGAAGCTCGTTGGCTTGTTAAAGCCTACAGTACTTTCTGGCAGCTCTAGTCACTGTCCAGACACTGCTCAACCACCTACTAACCCGCCCCTCTTTCGGGACCTTTTGCGGTGCAATCGTCGGACTTGTTACGCGAGGAGGGTGCCTGTGTGGTGGAACTGGGAGTCCATTGTCACCACCCGTAATCGGTAGACCTATTATGCAGCAGGGATGATTGAAAATGAGTCAGGGATGAAAATGAAGAAGACGCACTGAGAAGGCTCATTGTGTCACCCGACTGATCATCACCATCTGTCCCCGCAATTCCGGCCGCATTAGGTGAAGGCGACTGCGGTGGGGGTGGATTCCCTTCCAAACACGAAAGCACAGTCTCGGCACCCACCCGGTCGCCTGGGCGATACTTCCAACAAAGTTCTAACATCGCCCATATACCATCTGTGAACCATGCCCCTTCCGCTCCATGAGGTCTCTCAGGCCGTTCGCCGCGCAAGATCTTGACAATGGGGGCATTAAACGGGGCAAATGGTGCCTTCCCACTGAGAG
>Ga0307517_10010718_pt1 | contig 12789 bp, 18 predicted proteins | sample 23_EM_MG_FD_194515 | JGI IMG/M metagenome (GOLD analysis project Ga0307517, IMG submission 194515) | Populus trichocarpa ectomycorrhiza microbial communities from riparian zone in the Pacific Northwest, United States - 23_EM | ecosystem: Host-associated > Plants > Roots > Unclassified | place...
CACACCCCACCCTATCCACAGAAATTCTGCGCAACACGCTCCTGCAGCTCCAACGAACACCGGATTACTCGCTAACACCGGAAACCCTGACGCAGCCCATTCACACACGGCGAAATCAAATCCTCGAATTCCCAACCACACGGCTTCATGTAACAGGCCAACGGGTAGTCCTCGGAATGACTGGTGGAATCGTCACTGGTGTAGGAATAAGCTGGGCCGGGTGGCTGGGTTGGCTTCTCGGCAGCGGAGAAGGGCTCCTTGGATTCGTGGGCATGGAGGCTGGGACCGCTGTTGGAGTGGGCATACTCAGTGCGGTGGCGAGCATCAGGTGGACGGTGGGCAAATGGGAAAAGTCGAAAAAGCGATGGTGGCAAGATTGGAAGAGAGTGGCGGAGGGGATGGACCGAGATCTCAAGGTATGTGTTCCCTAGTTCCTTGACTTCGACTGTAAACCTCTGTACTAGGCCACGCTTCACACAACGATGCGCCGACAAGTCATCGTGGTTGCTGATACAGCCTGCGATGGAATGTCAACACTCATAAAGGCGCGTGAGGAAGGCCTTGAAGAAGTTGTTAAAGAGCTCAAGGAGGTGCAAGATGGGTTGGAAGATATCGTTGGTAGAAGGGAGGAAAAGCCATAAAGTTATTCTGCCAACACCTTTTGCCCGAAACCTGGAAGTTGAGAAGGTGCCTGGCCCTCATCCAATCTGGGGGCTCCACATCACGAGTGCGTGATAACGATACGAGGTGTTTGAGGTGCTGGTGGCCCACTGGTGCCAACCTCACGTTCATTCTCATCGTCGCTATCTGGCCCAACGCCAAATAACTCCTCGCGCTCGTCCCAGACATCGGCCAGCCTTGCATTCTTGCCAGGTTTTGTTGTATTGAAGTTATGTGTTGGTAAAAGTTGTGTGCCGCTGAGTTCATCCTCCTCGTCTGAGAAATCGGAAGCCGAGGCGGATAGCGGGCGGTACAAGCGAGCAATCTGGAAGAGAACGCGGTCAATTTTCCCTGTCATACGAGTGAGTGGAGTAAGAACGTGCTTCTCTTCTATGACGGTAATATCGTTCAAGGTGATAAGCAAAATAGAGCCCAATTGTTGATCCCAACAGGTTAGCCTGAAAGCTTTATCAGAACAAAGTACGGAACACAAAAGGGAAGAACACGCACAAGGACGTCACCCCATTGAAATTCCTTGTACTGATCTTCCAGTTAGTATATTTGGAGAATTTTTAAAAATATGTTGGCTCAACAGGTAGGGCAGCCTGAACGAATTCACTGAGAATTCCACCACAAAAGAAACATGTGAATATCGTAAAGATCAAGGCACAGTGCCTCCAGAACCATATCCTTCTTGAGCTCCTAAGTAGAAGAATTTAAATAATGGTGAGATACTCTTGTAATATTTATTACGCACTCTTCCACATCAACAATGAAATAGAACACCGCCGTCGCTATTGAGAAACACAGGAAGTGTAGAAATTTGTCATTGAGCGGCAGTGCTGAAATATTGGTGAACCCAAGAAGCGCAAGGATCGTCATTATTATGCACGTAAAAAGGAGGAACCACTTGCAACGACAACAGTCAGCAACAGTTTGCGATACAGCTCGATGCCTAGATTTCAACACTCACTGGTCGAAACCGTAGAGGCAGGTCGTATTTTGGTATCCGAAGATGATATGACTTCATTATTAACTTGGCGAGTTTCATCCTGCGGACTTTAAGCTTTGAAGAGGACGCGGAGGGGGTGGGCATTGGGAGGAGATGTCACCATTCATAATTCTTTGTCCCCACGGTATTTGGTTTCGCAGAGTAAGCCAAATAATAGCACGGCATTCAGGGTTTGACTCTCGATCGCCAAGCCACAAAATACATATGTCCCACTCAACAACAGGCACGTCCAGCTACATTCTTACAAAATATTCTCGGTCATATCCAGCCAAGAGAACCCTTCAAAAGGCTCAAATTGGCTCACAAAGTGGACCAGAAATAGCTCAGGAATGGCAACACTTTACCAACCCCACCATTCGCCTTGTGCTTGACGTTAAAACATCCAGCATCGGAGAAACGGAATCTGTTCGACTTCGTATAATTTGGCAACTGGACGCTGGATTTAACCAGCCAGATGTCTCGTTTGCAAGTTTTCTTCTTTGTGTTACTATATTATCATCTTGGACTTGGTCTTGACTGGGTGCTAGGAAGACTTAGATTTGCTGTCGTTTGCTTCTATCGCTTCCAACGTCCCTCGAACTCAACAAATCGAGGCCCTTCCTCTCAAAGCTGTCTATCGTGATACTGTTGTTGGCATAAGGTACTTTCACGACCGAGAGGATGACGATGTACCTGTATGGAGCTCGAATGACCTGAACTAACTCATACTCACTATATGCGCACCCTTCGTTGCAGGTCTATCGGCGGTTCCAAATTTCTTTTCAGTCTTTATCTGAGGCAGCAGAGTTTATTGAAATGATAAAACCCGTTTGCATATGCAAGCTGAATGCAATAACTCCTGGCCAATCTGGGCCTGCTCCTCAAACACAGATCCGCCGACCTACAGCACGACCCCAACAGCCAAATCTCGCTGCGTCAAAGACTCTCTTACCTAACCGTGGCTCCCCTTACACATATCCATCCTTTGCGAATTCCAAGCCTACGCCGCCTGCGAGAAAGGAATTTGTTCAAATATCGCAACAAAACCAGCAACCACCGTCCTCGGTGACTTCGTTTGCCCTGCATTCGTCGCCTCGCAGCTACTTGCTCAGCTCCGAGCCACTTTTCAACTCCAGCAGCCCCCAACCTCAACCTTCGACAGGAAGACCTTCAACGCTCTCAAGCCAACCCCGTGTCAATATAAAAGATATTCCAACCCATAACTCGGAACTGCGGCCGAGTAGAATCAATGACCGCTCTGTTCCTACCCTGGATACTACGATGGCCATTGCGACCAACCTCCCTAGCTCTTCGATCCCCTCTCTTCCAAGCTCGATCAATTCTGGAAATATCTTGGAACCTCGAGCTGTCTCGAATTCAGACATCGAGCCTGTTGGTCATGGAGATACGCGTCATGGTTTCCTTGCCTCGATGGGCGAAACAGCTTCAATATATGCAATGTCAAACACTGCTCTAGAACAAATGATTGGCGAAGTTATTCGTGAAGACGGATTTGTTCAGCTGGTCAGTATTCGCAATGTATTTAACCATTGGAAATATCTGAAACCCGTCTGTTCAGCTCGAAAAAATCTCCGAAATGTGGACAATCAAAACTGTCGCTGGCATTTAGTTCTACTAAGACAAAATAAAATCGTAGTATTCAAACATAGTTCAAGTAATACAGGCAGTAGGAAATATATTATTTCAGTTCAGATGACCTAGTAAATAAAGTAAGATGTTTGTACTAGGCTCCTTTAAGAAATCTTGGCCAGATCTTCAGCACTCCATCCATATACACGCTTCAATCTCCTCGCAAAGCTGCTTCGAATAGCTGGGGTGAGGGTCGGGTCAGGATGAGCTGTTCGGAAATAAATTAGCGCATTTGAAGTATTGCATGCTATTGTTGACCACTTACGCTTGTGGAAGGTGATAGGCTACAGATTGCAATCGGAGAGAATTAGCTCAAATGTAGCGTGCAGTATGAATATAGGTACTGACCCTATCGTTAGGATTGGGAGGGTCAAAGCGAACACTGGACCCTGCTGTGCTGGGGTCGTAGCTGAAACCCATCTCCCGCATGATCTATGAAGGATGAAATACCCGGTTGAAGAGAAAAAAATTCCTTTATCCCACCTTCAAAAATTGTTCCCATTTCATGGTTCCTTTACCAGCTGCTCCCGGATCTTCGCCACCCTTGAGCAACTGGTGCATGTAACCAGTGGTTTTCTTGCTCAGCTTTGAGAACCAACTCTGCTTCGCCTCTTTCATCTCATCCTCCTTGTCTTTGCCAGCGACTTTCGACGAAATCTTTGAGAACAATCCACTCTTCTCGTCGTCGTCGTTGGAGAATAGAGAGGCGTGGTCCGGTCGCGTTTTGATCTTCTTCTCTGTCTTATAATTAAGAGTCTGCAGGTATGAATGAGAGGATTGAGCCGTAGTCGTTTCTCCGATGCCCAGCGAGGTCGTCGAGGACGAGGAGAAAGCCGATTTGGGCAAGCTTGCCTTCAGAGACGAATTTACTGAGGAGGTAGACCCAGATTTCTTGGGGGAGGTCTGTTCGGAAAGATTCATCTTCGCTGCGGCACTTGCCACCGACTCCATGGATGGTGCAGAGGGAGAAGGCGATGCAGGCGGACTGTCTAGCGATGTTGCCTTCTTCTTCTTCTTGGGCTTCTTCTTCTTCTTCTTCCGGGGAGATGCTTGCACGTCGTCTTCATCCTCTACTTCTTCAACTGTTGCTCTCTGACTTTTTGGCGCAAGAGCTGGTTTGATTCACAATGTTTAATAAAATTCTTCGGGGATCCGATGAAAACACTTACGAGCGGTGCCTCCCGTAGGTGCACTTGGCGTCTTAGGGCCAGGTGCTTGCGCCGGTTTCGGAGGCATGGTCGTTGGGACTTGCTTAGGAGCACCACTCGGCGTTGCCCTGAAAGCTCCGCGAGCAGCGCTTGTACGAGGTTCTGTGCGAGTCGTGGTCTTCAATTTAGCGTCCGATGAGAACATACGCCCTGCAAAAATCCAACATGTTCAATGGATGTCGATACAGCAATGCAATAGAACCTGCCTCTTAAAGAACCCAAGAGCTTCAAGAATGGGTTTCCTTTGCGATCTTCCTGAAGGAAGGGGTCTATTTCAGGAGGAAGATCTGTCCCAGATATCCAGTCGGCTTCATGCGCCATGTCCATAGCCTCTCGCAACATATCTCGGTTGTCATCCTCCTCTTCAGTGTTATAGTCAACTTGGTCATCATCAGATTCTTCGTCCGACCCAATTTCGCTGTCATCATCATCATCGTCGTCGTCGTCATCGTCAGAGGTGTTGGATACGGATTGAAGACCGGGCATGGAGCTATCGCTGTCGTCACCGTTGCCAATGGCGAGTCGGGTTTTTTTTTTGTCGCTCCTCTTAACGAGGGCAGTCTTTTTCCAAGGAGCATCAGAGTCTGATTCTTCGTCGATACCGGGCATTGCATAGGAAGACCACTGCGGAGCATAATTAAATGCCTCCTCAAGGTGCCATAATGAATCCATGTCCTCCCCAGAGACTGAAATATAATTCTGCACAGATAAACATGGGTAAATCAGAGAGAGCCCTTGAAGAAAGAAAAGACCGACAGCATTCATCTGATTCCATATATTATCCAGGACGGTCTTGTTCCTCGTTCTATCCAAATGCAATAAGGCGTCCTTGAAGTTGGCGATCATGTTGGACGCTTTCTCAGAGAAGATCTGAGCATCCACCCAGCTTTCGTATTCTTCAGGCATTTGACGAGGTTGTTGTTTCCAGGCTTCACCTTCTGCTCCAAAAAGTGATGCCTCGAGAAGTTCCTGAAGCTCGATGGAAACCTAGAATGATAATCGTGAACAAGAGATGCTAATTATGAAAGTAAAAGCTGACTGAGAGATCGCCTACGGCATCCCAAAGAACTTGTGGGAAGCGTTTCGCCTCGCGGGGAGTTTCTTCGATTGCGTCATGAAGAATTCGGAATAGGATTGCCTTGGGGTAGATTCCCTGAGGAAAGCATAACTCAATGATAATGGAATCAAGGAAGGAGTCAGCAGCTCCGCGCAAATTAGTATCGCTCCAATGAAAGACGTATTCAGATTTTCTAGGGTCACTGGTTTCGGCTTGGTTGAATTTGAAAAATTTCGCATAATGTGCTGTAATTAGGTAATAAGGGGCAAACCGAAGACAAAAGGGATGGATGGAACGCACGCGTTGTCGTAGCGAGGACTGAGAATCTATCTTGACTCATCTTGACAAGAACATTCACCATATCATACAAGACGAGGTAGCGCTCCCTTATATCGGGGTTGTTCTTGAGCTTCATTTTGACGTTTCTATCAGAAACACCATCCACCGCAAGCGCATTCAAAGAATCCGATACAATCTTCCACGCTGAAGCAAGCATGTATGAATTGTGGACCCTATGTTATACGTAACATGAGTCACTTTTTGTCCGCGAAATACCGGGTAAAAGGGCGCACCTGGTCGCAACTACCTTTGCAACATTGGAAGGGGTCCTAAGGACATCTGCTTTGTTAAATTCTTTTCTTGCAAGAAGTTCTGCTTCGATTAAGTGGCGGAAAAGATCAGGATCGCGCAAGTTGGCGATATCGTCGACATAAACTACGTGCAACGGCAAGTCCAGTAGTTGTCCGATAAAATGACCATCTGCAACTCACGTTCGCTCTGAGACTCGGCAATTTTTAGACATTTCTCGAGGCGGAAAGGGCTTAGAATAGCCTTCTTGGACTCCTTCACGAGTTCCTCTGGGAAAATATGTTTATCCTTAGATGATCAACAAAATACTTGTGAAATCAGTACCTGCAAGAAGGTCCATTTTTTCACGGCCACTCATCCTGCCCATCAACATTACTTCTCCAGTCCCCTGTGAGCCGTATTTTCCATTTCGAAGGACAAGTGCGCGCGATGTTGTCGGTTTTTGACCTTTCTCATCTCGCTTAGATGCTGATTTACTATGAGTTTTTGAAGCCACATCTCGAGGTCCAACGGGAACGAGATCTTTGGATGAAGACGCAGGTTTGGCCTTGGGAGGCATTGTAAGGAGGAAAGGCGAACTTCACAACGAGGCCCCGCTTCTGCTCTGTAAAATGGAGATTTATATTGTGTGGCTGAAAAGGGATAGGATAATCGACGGCCCGGTTCTAACTCTGTCACGAGTAATCCCCATTCGTCCTTTCACCTGAATCACCTCCCTTCATTGCCCTGTCCCAGTGAGGAATAAACATCAACTCTGGATCTCCCAATGATTAAATAGACAACTTGAATCACTCGCCTGAAATTTGAGATCGAGAGATTCAACGTAGGACAAGAAGCTGTCAGCAAGATAACCAACGCGTGCAGTCAACGAACAGGATAATATCAAAGACAGATCTGTATCAATTTCTCCCGACGCTTTTAATTGAAATGCGATGTATCCGCCAGACCTGAGATCATTCAACATGACAACAGTCCCATTTGTGTTACATAGAAACGAGTTTAAAGCGAAAATATACATTATACAGGGATATGAAAAACTGGAGTATCGAAAATGAGGCGAGTCATGCAAAAACAGGATAAAGGAATGGAAAGTGAATTGTGAATCATGAAAATGCTATCGTGCAGGTGAATTGGATCCGGACGCCTTGTTGGATTCCATGACATCGTTAAGTTGGTTGTTGCGTTTCTGCGCAAGCTCTAATTGTCGTTGTAAACTCCTAGAAGTACCATGGATCAGATACACCATTCCCAGAAACGAAAAGTGAAAGAAAGAAACGTACTTGAGGCTATTCTCCAACTCCGCCACTCTTTCCTTGCTTCCCTGTCTCTCCCTCTTCACTCTCTCCTCGGCAGCTTTCAATCGTGCTTCGTACTCCTTGACGCGAGCCTCCCATTTACTGTCAGCCGCAGCGTTCTTCTGGTTCATTGCGGCGATCTTCTCTTCGGTTGTGACAAGCTGGTTCTGAGCATTGTTCAAGCGGCGTTCAGCATTAGCCGCTCGCGCAGCGAGTGAGCGAAGCTCCATAGTGTCGCTACCACCAGGTTTCTTCATCCCCGAGAGTTGTGCAGCCATCTCCGCATTGGTAGTCTGTCAGATATGTCAACATTGGCGAAGTTAACAAAAAAAAAAACATTGAATACCTTGATCGCTTCCAGTTCGCCTTCCTTCTGGCTGAATTTGCGTTTCCAACCAGCCTTGGTATCTGCGTAGGTCTTCAGGCTACCTTCGAATTTATCAATCTGCTTCCACCGGTTGTCAAGTTGCTTCCGCATGTCGGTCAGCTTCTCAGTAAACTTGGCTTCGACCTCCTTGGAGCGTTTGTCAAAGTCCATTTGGATCTGACTTAGCGCTTTCAGCCGTGTGATGAGGTTATCATGGAACACGCTAAAGTTCGTGAAAGGTTTGGTTTCGGCCTGAGTGCCCTTTTTCTGTGAAGAGAATGTCGAAGTCAGAACCTGTGAAGGAGCAAAGCAGAAAATACTTACAGGGGTCTTGTCAACACCAAGGATCTTGTCCAAGTATTGATAAATCGTCAAGAGCAGCGTATTCCTCTCCGTGAGCTGATCACGATATTGACTTTCGGCGTTCAGAAGGGATCTCTGGTCTTTCGAGAGCCTTTGCTCCAATTCTACAGCCTTCGCCTTGTAGCTCGCTACATCTCCTTCAGCAGCCTTCAAATTCGCCATAAGCGAATCCACTTTCTCAGAAAGATTCAACCTCGCTTGAGTTTGAGCAGCGAGTTGACTGGCAAGATCACGATTTTCGACGTGCAATCTGTCAACTACGGAATCGCGATCCCGGTTCTTCGCTTCTCGATCATCGAGTTCCTTACGGGCACGCGCCAGTTCGTCCTCCAGTCTCTCCAAATCGCGCTTCAGTCTGTCCGACTCGAGCTGCAGGGAGAACCTCGCTGTTGTATGAGTTTCGCCGAGGCGCTTGCTCTCGCCTTCGAGGGTCTGCAGCGCACTCTGCAGCCTTTGTAAATCTGCCTCACGTTCGGATAGGAGAGACTGCGTCCGAGCGAGGTCGTTAAGGGCGCTTTGAAGCGCGGATTCTTTGGCTTCGATAGTGCGTTTCTCGCGTCGCATCGCAGCGTCATGCTCGTTTTCCGCAGCATCAAGGTCGGACTCAGCGCGTTCGCGGGCAGAGCGCTCACGATCAACCTCGGAGACGAGATCTTCAATGTGTTGAGCGAGCTCTTCTTGTCGAGAACGATGTGCATGGATATCTTGGCTGCATGCTTCGTACATTTCCGTCATATTTTGGAGTTGCTCTTTCAAGTCGGCGATTTTCTGTAGACTGGTGTTAAATCACAAAAGATAAACGAGGAAGAGAGTAGGAGATGGACCTCTTTAAGAGCAGCAGATAGGGCCTCCAGTCTATCCCTCTCCGCGATTTCTTCCTCTCGCAGCCTCTCGTGCTCTTCCTTGAAACGGTCATTCTCGTCCTCCAGCTGGTAGATCTGCTCTCCGAGCTTATCAATTGTCTCCTGGAGCGACTCAAGCTCCACGTCTTTTTGATCCGATTCTTCCTCGAGATGAGCCAATGCCGACTCGAACTTGGCATGTAGATCGTTGGTGTTGGCTTCGAGCTCCGAAATATTCACCCGGAGGTCCTTGGATTCTGCTTCTCGTTCAGCTAGAACCTGAGAGAAATAAATGAGTTCCATTACGAAAATAAAGATGACTTTACGAACATCACGTAGCTCCTCAACTTGCCCTCTAGCTTCCTCTACTTCGCCACGCCATTCATCTTCCACAACCTCTACAATCCGCTGATGCTCGTTCACTAAATCTTCGATCTCCTTGTTCTTCATATCGATCTCGTCCTCCTTCTGTTGCATCTCGATCATTAGGGCAGCAAGTTTGTCCCTCATTGCGTTGAGGTCATCCTCCACTGCTTCTCTCTCCTCCCGTTCTTCTAGAACCTGTGCACGGCTTTCGCTCCTCTCGATCGACTCTGCCTCTCTCCGACGCTGCACGTCTTCCAGCTCCAACCGCAGAGCATCTACCTCGTCCACCAGGTCCTCCTTTTCCTCCTCTCTTTGAGCAAGCAACCTTTCATTATCTTCTAGCCTTGCGAAAAGCTCCTGGTTGTCCGCCTCGAGTTCCTCCACTCGTCGCTTAAATCTTTCCCTCCGTCCTTCAGGACCCGTGCTCTCATTTGCAGACTGATCCCCACGCTGCTCGACGATCTCGCGAAATCGTTCAATCTCGTCCATGTTCTCCTCCAATAGGGCCCGTGCATTCTCCAGTTCGTCCTCCAGTTCTGCATTTCGGGCTTCAGCTTCGCGAAGGGCAGCAGCGTCGTCATCATCAAACCCGGATTTGCGCCGCCGCAACTCCCGTAGTTCTCTCTCCCTTTCCTCCAACTTTTCTTCGAGCTCTCTTTCTCGATTCCTGTTAGATCCTGAGCCACTGCGTTGTAGCCGCTCTAGCTCATGTTCGAGCGACAAGACCAGCTTCTTCAGCTTCTTGATTTCCATCCCTCGTTGCTGGACCTCGATTTTGAGGTTGATGTTCTGTTTGAGGGCGGCATCGATTTGGTCCGGTGCTAGCTGGGCTAGTCGTTCTTCGAGGAAGTGAACCCGAAGCTTTATATTGAAGTTCTCCTTCTTGAGGTTGTCGATGTGCTGTCATTTGTCAAAAAAAAAACGTAGTTTAGCGAATTGTTGAATACGGCCATAATCTCCAAGAAAGGGAAAGGGAAAAAAGGAAGCTAGACATACCTTTTCTTGGTCTCGTAGCGTTAAAGTCACGCCTTTGCCATTCGAAGCGCCCCCTCCTTTCGCTGGCCGTTTCGAACGTGATCCCGGTGTATCGGGTGCATCAGTCCATTTCTTCTTCTGCCCACCAGGAGTGTCGAGGACATCTCCATCGATTCCGTCCTCTCCATCCTCATCTTGATGGTTTAACATGTTGAGCCTAGATGACAGGGATGTGGCAGCGTCGTCTTTGCGTCGGGAATATGAAACGCTAGGTGGAGAAGGGGTCGATAGAGGTGCTGATGATTGTGCTGTTGTCCGAGAAGAAGTTGAGGGCATACGAAGGCCCTGTCTTCCTGGAGTGGTCGAAAAACTCGCCAATGAGCCCAGGGATAATTCATGAGAACCATTCGAGAGGTCTGGGTGCGATGTCAAGGCCGCAGACATTCCTCACGCAGTGATGAAAGGGTGAAATGGTCAACGTTCAACTGTGATTGTTTTCAGACATTTTCGTTCGACGAAAGGAATCAGGAACAGCCACCTATGAGCCACGATAGGTTTGCATCTGTGGATTTCTTCTGAGAATGGGATATTTTCTTATCGAGTCCGTCCAAAGAAAATAAAGCAGCGTTGAGTTCTGAATGCCGAGAGTTGGTCAAGAGTGACAGTTCGGATTCGAAAACAGGAACGTGACCGTGTAAGCGGAATCAACGCGGTTCTAAATTACAACCTCGTTTTGACCTCGTTTCAAATTCTGTTGAACACCTAAAGGCCGGCGCCCAGCGTTGGACACACTATCGGGACATGACGAGGATGACACATGCTTTTTTTCTAGTTCTACTTCAGGCTGGTCGTCCCTTCGTTCTAACACTGTTTGCTCTATCTTGGTGAGGCACTAACATTAACTCTAGGTCTGCCAAGCTATTGAAGACCGAAAATTGCCTTAGTACTCCGAAGGTTGCTTTCATATGGAGAGGCCAAGAAACTTCGCTCGACGTCGCTTTTTTCACCTACGATATATGTCTCCGCATATCGATATCATACAACCCCGGAGGTCTGCGAAAGATAAACTATGAATCAGGGGGGCTCTTTTCGAGCGTTCTCTCGTGCCCCAACTTACGACACTGGCAATTAAACCACTCTTTCAATTCAACAATTCAATTTCTTATTCGGGGCCCCTCTGTCCATGTCGTGGTTATCGACAGCCTCCACGAATAGAATAACCCAGGGGCCTAGTACTACGTGCTGGAGGCGATCGCGAGCATCCTCCCGAAAATCCAATGAGCGGAATGGCTACGTACGCAACACAGAAAGGTCTTGGACAACTTCTCCAAGATGACACCGAAACGTTTGGACGAGCATCTCGCCATGCAGTTGCAGACTCTCATAATTTTGATATCAATGGCCACCAACTACGCTCCATAAACGTGAGGTATTGCTCCCTGTTGGAGTGGATGACACGCGCGCAACAGGGAGAAGTTGGTTACTGCTGCAATCTGCCCTGTCAGTCAGCCAACGTCAATCTTAAGGTATATCAAACTTTTGTCCATTGCAATTTAAGCGCTTCGACTCGTTTATGCTGGTATGTAGGAAAACGTTGCGACAGCCACCACAGCTTGGCTTGATTTATATTCGCTTGCTATTGTCGAAGTCCTCGAGATCGGAGGACTTGATCGAAACTCTCGTTTTGATGGGCTCAAGAGGCCAGGGAGCTTGCGAGCTTAGCCATGCTTGAGCAGGGGCTTTGTAAGTGAGATGCGGATGATCCCGCCTGCAAACATTTCGCGTTCTCCGAGCGTTGACAGACTTCTCTGGTCTGTGCGCCCGCCCGTTTAGTAGCGAGGGGGGGCAAGAAAAATATATTGCTTCCTTGCTTTACCCCAATTTTGCACCAGACATCCCGGCTGCATTTTTTCGACCCACCCACCTCCCATTCTCTCCTTGTTGTGTCACTAATGTTCCTGTGTGTTAGTGTACCTGTTGGCCCACTTCTTCCGGGCCACAGGATGCACAGGGACATTCAAAGATTCAGGCCCAAACCCAACGGTGCGATGGAACAACCCGAAGTCGCGTCTTTCGGGCGCTTCGAGTTTTGACATCCTACACGTCGATATCACGTGATCATCGACACAGCTTTTCGGCCTGAACCTTTCCCTTGGAAAAGCATATGTGACAAACATTCCGATAACTCGTCAAGAGCACAATTTTCCATTGACATCATCTGGAGCATCTCACGCGATACAAAGCCACGTAACCAGGCGTAATTTGTTTCTATTTTTGGGGGCAATTAAAGTCAACTTTGTCCAGGGTCAGATTTGCGAGTCCTTTATGATTGTTTGTGATTTGCAATAATTGTTACGAACAGGATTACAAACTGTAACTGGCTACCACACAACACTGAGTTGTGCTTCACGTCCGGGATTAATTTCT
>Ga0307517_10010720_pt1 | contig 12787 bp, 10 predicted proteins | sample 23_EM_MG_FD_194515 | JGI IMG/M metagenome (GOLD analysis project Ga0307517, IMG submission 194515) | Populus trichocarpa ectomycorrhiza microbial communities from riparian zone in the Pacific Northwest, United States - 23_EM | ecosystem: Host-associated > Plants > Roots > Unclassified | place...
GGCAAATTTTCTTGTTTTTAAAATTTTTTTCTTTAATTTTGCAGTTCTAATGGGTCACTTTTATATAAAAAAAACATGGCTACATGTCTGTCACTAAAGCCAATGAATTTTTAAATAATTTATTTTGATATCTTATTTCATCGATTAAACTTTTCTTAAGAAAGTCAAAAATATTAATATTAAATATATTAAAAAAATGATTATTAAATTATTTTTTTCTATTGAATTGCATATAAAAAAAATATACTAATACTATTAAAAAACCATATCAATAATTTAGCTTGGCGTCACCATCCATGAGAGAAAAACAAACATGACGACTAGCACCATGCTGACAAATTCACCACGTGGGCCTATATTACAATCCAGAAGCTAAGTATGGCCAGCGTCTGACATGAAAGAAGAAAAGAAAAGAAAAGGACAGAACGTGGGTAGTTGCAGTATGATTAAAAAAAAATTTAAAGCTAAAAAATAAAATAAAAATTAAAACACTGTTTAACCACAGTACCAAACAGTATCCAAGCAGAATGAAACATGCGGCCAAGTTTGTCTGTACAGAAAGTTGACAAAACTGCCATCAGCTGCTGATCTGAAAACTCGAGGCCAAGACTCAGAACTTAAAAAGAAAAAATGCCAATTATTTCCTTAACGGCCTTCCCTCCTGCGTTCATGTCAATTCCATCAGAAAGAGAAGGCATCAGGAGAGTAGTTCAGGGGAAAGAACTTAATATTACTGAGAGTTCCTTTCTGCAGTCATTCATCAGCAATACTATAATCTTTTCAGGCATTGGTTCCTCGCTTGCTTTCTTGTACTCCGGCTTCAGTTCATATGATCCTTGATTAGTACCTTATGTAGACACAGAGGTCCTGAAGCATGTCTTTCACAAATTGCTACAGAAAGACAAAGTAACAATGAGACAGAGAAGGTGAGGATGAAATACTTCTAGACTAAAATTCAACAGAGATAATGACAAAATAGCAACAGGAAATCCAAAATCAAGCATTTCATATAGCCCAAAGAAGATCTTGGTGGCAGCTTGGCCGATTAAGTTTTTGAAATAGTCACAAAAAAATTTATTAGTCTGCTATTCAGAAAGGGGAGGGAAGAAGATAGTTACAAGATGATAAAGTCATCCTTAGTGTGACAATTCGTGGAATATATCTTGCCCAGGGCTGTTCAAAATGTTCAACAATAAAAAGAAGCACGCAAAGTCATAGTTTTTTTCAGAATTTTAGAACAAGCTCTGTATTGAGGATGAACAAAGCTTCAAATTCCCCTGTGTAGAGAAACATGGGTTAAAAAAAATAGAATTGCTAATCTGCAAGAAACAATATTATGTAAAATCTCAGAACACTAAGCAGTCGGAAGTTAGGCTTTGATGAGTTGGATAATTTCCTTTGAAATCCAAGGACAACGTGTAGAAAACCATATGATGAAAGGATGTACTCGTGTGGTAAACTAGCATGAAGCATGTGGTCACGACCATTCTATGAAGAGATTGCTCATGCCCATTTGAACACTCAAGTTACAAAAAAAAGGCACATGCGCATTTGAAACTGTCAGTGGGAGATTTTTGCATTTCAACTAAAGGCTCAAAGAGCTTTTGCCAATTGTTGGAAGCAGGGTCAGGTATTTTTCATAGCTGAGCAGCTAGGAATTTAGGGAGTAATTTTACTTGCGACCCCAATAGAGGAAAAGCGAGAACAAAAGGAGGCATTTGCCATCTCTTGGCCAATCTCTGCATTCGAGCGAATCGCTTTCTCAGCCTCTCAGATTTGGAGTCTGCAATACGCTTCATATTATCATTGTGTTCAAGGATGAGTTCGTAACAGAAACCAACACAAGTAAAAGCCTGTAATGTTTAAACATGGTAACAGGTAAGCGTACTGTTGGAATTTCTTCAAATTACTTTGAGAAAATTAAATTAGAACACTTTCACCCTATGAAAACAAAGAGATAATCATGGCAACCCAATTTGTCTTATAAACACGCACATTTAGACAAATAGTGCTTATCAAGTCAAATATCCAAATATACAGAAGATATTCTGTGTTGATCTTAAGGTCATGTGTACCAAGACTTATCAAACTCATGATTGCATAGGTCATGAAATCCTATTGCACAAATAGGATGGGTATCTACAGAATCATATTAGCATACATTCTTCTAAAAGCAATATGTTATGATGCTTTCATAAAGCATCATTTGGTAATATGGCATGTACAATGACTCCAATATTGTAAATGTAACACATTACCCTATAAAGAGATTTGATCACTATAAATATATAGAAAACAAACACAACAGTGGTACTAAGACCCAAAAGGTAGCATAAACACAAATGCAGAAATCAAGTGGTCAAGAAACATACTCCGGGTTGGTCCGTCTCTAGGATCAGTTGTCTTATGTCCAATTGGTTGCTTTTCAAAAAGCTTAAACATAATCCCCTCCATTTCTCAACAGTCTCTTCTCGTCCTTTTCATATATGATGCCTTGATTGACAGTTTCCTCTTATCCAAGTACAAACACAATTAGACAGAATAATCCTTGTTATAAATATCTCTGATCTATTTAGTAATGGCAAAACAGAGAAGTGCCTCCACATAAAGCTAAGTGAAAAGCATTGATAAGTATGTTGATGGAGTTCACAGTCCAGCGAATCCAAAAATAATCATCCCTGGCATAGGCCTCGTATGATTCCCAGTGTCGTTGTCGATAACCTGAAATGGGAAATATAGCAAGGTCAAAGAGAATTGAACATCCATAAAAAGTGTGAAGAAAAGATGTTAGTATAAAGGATAACCTTTATTTGTCTACTATTGATCACGCCCTTTGCTTGTCCTTTCACGGCAGATTTTTCCATGGTTCTCAAGGTTTGCGCTATGAGGCCTTGTGTTGAATTTATTCGGTATTCTTCCCTCCACAGACAGCTTTCCCATAACTCAACGAAATTTCACCAACTTGTTCAGCTTCCCAGGTTCAATTGCCAAAACTGAAAATGTTATATGAGTTAGAACAAGAAACCATCATTTCTAACTTGCGGTCCCACAATTCCTGGAAAGGAAAATCTACAGGAATATTAAGTTCGAGAACAAGAGATTCAATTCTCGTTGGTAAAATTCATTAAACCCTTAGCAACACAATCCATAACATTACAGACAAGGAAAACCAAAATGACATGAACTGCAAAGGAATACTATATTCCATAAAAGAGTTATAATTCATGAAATACAGTAAGCAGAAGAAATTGTAAAATGTGCAAACCCAACAAAACAGAACAAGAACCAACACAAAATCACATGCATTCCCATAATGCTGCAGCACAATATCACCCTTAACCAAAACAACCCAAAACCACGCAAATTAGTCCCTGGAAACGACCATCACAAGATCCAGCCAGCAATGAGAAAAAACCACAAACTTGATTCAAAACAAAAAGAATTCGACAACCCCAAGAAGCCACGCAATAAATAAACCATCAAACCAAAAAAGAAAAAGAAATCGTGCAAGGAAAAAAACAAAGCCAGAAGACATAAACTTGAACGTATCTAAAAAAACAAACGAAAGAATTATATCTTTTTAACCACGGTAGCAGAGTTATCATCATCATTGCCTTTAAGACCTTTAAGAGGGTCGACGATGACTTTATCCACGGGGAGTGAAGAGGCATCACCATCACGACCCTCGTGTTCTTGGCTTCGTGGAGAACGAGAGACCATTGAAGGACATTTCATTAACCAGATTGATTTCTCTGCTTGCTTGCATTCAAAAACCCACCAAGAACAGGACCTCTCTTCTTCTGCCGCTTGCCTCGTCGTCCATGGCGCGAAAGACTAGAATGGGGCAATGGGGTTGCTCTCTGCCCTCTGGGAGTGAAAGAAACGGTTTTGAGATAATTTTTTGGTTTTCAATTATTTTTTTTAACAGCACGGGGGCAGTTTAATTCAGTGATAAGAAGGAGCCACGTAAGGCGTGGCCCAGCTGGAGTATTTGTGTTTGAATTGCGGAATCAAGATTATTACCACCTCGGAATTAACTCAACCTGGTTTAGCGAAGACGACAAGTCTTCAGCTTACCCTGGCGAGTACATATGTTGATTTTTAATTAAAAATATATTAAAATAATCTATTAAATATTTTTTTGCTATTCTTATATTAAAATTATAAAAAAAATCTAAGAATACATCAATATAATATGTTTTTATAAGAAAAGTAGTTTGAAAAATAAGTTAAACTGCACAAACACCGCCGATGCTGGACTGCTTGACAACTATAAAGCGGCTTGCAGGATTCACCAATTTTGCGAGGATGAAATAATTATACGTGGGGTTTTTCAAAAAATTCACTGGCAGTATACAAGGAGGTAAATGAAGTTATAACAGCGTCCCGTGTCATTAATTACAGTTGTGAGTCATCTTCAGTCTTGGTTAAAAAAAAATCAGAGAAATATGTTAAAGTTTTTTCTCTGTACAGAAATATGTTAACAGCTCTCCATCACTGGAAGTTCCTCCTCGTTATTGTTTGTTTTTATATTTTAAAAATATTTTTAAAATAAATTAATTTTTTTTTGATGTTTTTATATTATTTTGATGCACTAATATTTTAAAAAAATTAAAATAAAAAAAATTATTTTAATATATTTATAAATAAAAAATACACATTTTATATTGAAGCTAGACTTAAATAATTCCCGGAGAATATGAACATGGCGGTTGATAAATTTGTTACCCGTAACAACAAATGGTTTCGTAGATATTATAATATTTTAATAACAAAATAGATGAAGTGGGCAGGAGCAAACAGGCTCGCAATCCTTAACAACAAAGCAAGGAACTTTTTTTTTTTTTTTTTAATAAGTTGTGGGCTTGCAGAATTCTTATCACGTTGGTTGCATGTTAGTCCTTATATCGTAAAAAATAGCAGGGACAAGACATAAGAAAATTAGAAATTGAGGGATGAGAGAGTAGCTTTACGCATCTTTTAAAAGTAGATACGAGAAAAAGACCACCGGTGCTTATTAATGGTAGTTTTGGTCATTATTTTCCTGGTTATTTTTTTAACATAACCAAAAAAAATCAGTAAAATTGAACACCCATCTAATATCAAAATATTTTTTTATCACTGGTGATAGCATATGATGGGTTAACTTTTTTTATTATAAAAATCTTCTTACATCAAATAGGAATGACGAACATACTAGATTCAAGATACTTGAACTTGACAGTCAGTGAAATTCAAAGTAAAATGGATCTGGTAAACATGCTAACTCAGGGCATCTAGACTTGATAGCTAGTCACGTCCATTATATTTGGACTTGGCAATCAGTTAAGTCCAATGTAACATGAGTCTGGAAACATGTTAAACTCAATGCACTTGGATTTGGCAGCGAGTCATGTTCATTGCACTTGAACTTCACAGTCAGACAAGTCCAAGATAATACGAGTTTGACGAACATGTCAGACTCATGGTAATTGGACTTGAAATTTAGTTAAGTTCAAGGTAATGTAGGTCTGACAAGCATGACATGGACAGTCAGTCAAGTATAAGGTAATGTGGATATGACAAGCATGTCAAATCCAAATCGTTTAGACTTGACAATCAGCCAAGCCCAAGATAATATGGGTCTGACAAACATGTCAAACCTAAAATACTTGGACTTGGTAGTCAGTCAAGTCCAAAGTAACATGGATTTGAAAAACATGCCAAACCCAAAAAACTCAGACATTATCAATTTTTAAGGCTTTATGTTTGATCCTAAACAATCCTCTATAATACAAGTGTTAAAGACATAAGAAATTGTTATGCCTTTCCATCTAAAATAATTTTTCATATCGAGGTAATGATTCTCTCATGCTTATAAGTGTATACAAGGTCTCTTAAGAGACAAACCTTACTTATTATCTCATTAATGACGTGTAAGAGATAATTTAATTCCCATTAAAGTAGAGGAATTTCAAGCTCTTTCTTCTTATGAAAATAACAAGGTTTAAAGGGTATAAATATCCCATAAACTATCTAGGTAAAATGTTTAAAATTTTTTATTTCTTAATATAAAAATATTTAGATTTCTGAGCATCAATAAAATTAAAGCTCAAGAATAAACATCTTTGTTCATGAAATTTAAGATTCTTTTAAGTTATTTAATATATTTTTCATAAATATACTAACTTTATCATCGAATGAGAGTCTTTAAACCCCTCGATTGAGACTGTTTTTACAAGTATTTAAAATTTTTATTGTAAACCTAAAGCTCCTTAGATTAAAGAGAAGAAATTTAAGTATTAAACATTGATTAACCACTATCCTAAATACTAAATATTTATTTATATTGGATTTTAGGACATCATCACAACATGTAATATGTAGAAAATAAAAGGACAACACAACTTAGAAGTATCATATTGAAAGGAAATAAAGTTTAATGAGCAAAATAAAAAGAAGTTAAAATTAAAGGGATCTAGAAGGAAAATCCACCAAACGAACAACGCTATAAACGGTGAATAACGAGCCGATATAAAGGAGCAGCACAGTGAGCTGTTAATCCTTGTTTAATGTTACTGTTAATTATTATAAAATATAAAATGAAAACGCTGGAAATTAAATTTACAATCGAAGACTGGAGAGCCGTGAGAGGACAAATGAAAAAGGTATCTCACCTAATAATAAATTTACATCGGCAGTTGAGCCATGAGTCAATGCAAACCGATAGTACAATATTTGGCTGCCACGCCGAAAAGACACTGCCAACGTCAGCAGAATCCACGAAAATGTTTTTTTAATTTTTCTCGTACTCACTCGCGAAAACTCACAAATCCCCGCGAGCTGTCGCGCAATCATTTGCGAAATTTTTTTGAACAGGTCACATAACTCCACGCCACCCCCGCTCGCTACTCCTGCACGCAGCAAATCCCATCCCGGACTTGTACACAAACTCCAAAACATGATATTTATAACCGTTTCAAATCCGCTCTTCTTGTATCTAACAACCACCTGAACCATTTGTCACTGAAAATTGAAGACCAATCTCCTTCCTCTCCCTCTCTGTAAACAGTTCAAAGTCATCACCCTTTACCGATTACTAGACTAGAAACCCTAGCTTAGTATAATCAGTGCCAAGTTCCCTGTTCCTTTCAATTTCTAGTCAAGGTAAGTCAATTTGTTTTAACTATGCCTTTTTTTTAGTGATTTCATGGTTCGGGGGCTGAATTATGTGGTTTTGTTGTTGTTTTTAATAGTTTTTTGTGCTAATGGAGATGGATTCGATGGCTAGCTGCAAGGTAATTAGTAATTTACTAGTTTAGTATGATCATCACTGTGTTTGCTTTTGTTTTTAGCTTGGATTAAGTGTGGTTTGTTTGAATGTTAATTCTGAGCTGACAAATATTTGTGATGGAAATGAATTTTATTTTGTTATTTTATACATGCGTGTGTGTATGTGTATGTGTGTATGTGTGAATGTATGCACGCATGTAAGTGTGTTAATGATGTTTATATGCTTAACTTGTAGGAAAAGTTGGCATATTTTAGAATTAAAGAGCTTAAGGATATTTTATCTCTGTTGGGTCTTTCAAAGCAAGGGAAGAAGCAGGTATTCTGCCTTTCTCTGGTCATTTTTTTTTTTGCCTTTATTCTGTAACTGTTTGTGCAAAGATTTGCAGGTTTTTTATTCTATGAAAATTTTATTTTATCTCTTACTTGTTGGCTCAATAATTATGCATGGTCTCTTTTTTTTCCTGCATTTTTAATCACGATTGTTTTCTCTGGTATTTATTTTTCTTTTTGTGCAGGATCTAATGGACAGAGTTATAGGTTTGCTCTCGGACGATGAAAGTGAGTTACCATAGAATTTTGTTGTCTTCAATAGAATGTTATTGTTCACCTTTGGTACTGATAGTCAAGACCGGTGTCCATCAACAGGGGAATCAGCCTGTAGGTTTTGTCTATTTTGTTCTCCAGATGTGTTTTTTGTGCCTTTGTAGGAAATTGAATAATCCCTTCTATTGTCAAGAATTGGTTCTCTCTTGTTTAGAATCAAAGTCATAACTCTTTGTTTACATGCCTTGACAGAGTTTAACTCAACTTGATAAATGTTGCTATATATGGGTGAAAACTTTGTGCAGTTTGCTCTGCTCGCCGCTTAGCAAGGAAAAAGCAGATTGGAAAGGAAGCTGTAGTGAAAATAATTGATGATGCTTACAGGTGCTTTTTTCTATTTTCATGTCATGTTCATGAAATCCTGACAGTTGTTCTGTAGCGTGTCTTCGAAAACTATATTTTACCCGTCTACTTACTGGAAAATAGTATTGTTTCCCCTTATTTTTTGTTCACATGTTGTGTGTTAAACCAATTATTTTACCCAGAAAAATGCAGATAATGGATGCATCAGATTTAGCAGCCAAGGCTCCAAGTGGCTTAGATATTACGAGTGTCACAGAAGAAGTTGAAGATTTCATTACTCCGGGGAAGACGATTCGTTGTCCTTGTGGAAGTTCGCTGCCTACCGAGTTCATGATACAGGTCAGGTCAAACATGGTGGTCATATTCTATTCTGGGTTGGATGAACTGTGGAAGAACTCTGTAGTCATACTTCATTTTAGATTTAGTTCTTTGTTATTATCTTTGAGCTTTAGCAGGAAGAGAAAGTAACTCTGAAGTTGAATGTCTTACACTTAACCTTAGGATCGGAGCATTTGCAATGCCTGATTATTTTATTACTGCTTCCCTTGTAAAAATGTGGAGTCTTGTTTCGAATTCTCACCGAGGCCTTTTCTATTTGCAGTGTATAGATTCAAAATGTCAAGTACAGCAACATATTAGTTGTGTCATTTTTACAGAGATCCCTATGGAGAGTGAACATCCACCTGTATTTTACTGTGAAACATGTCGAATTGAACGAGCAGATCCGTATGTATTTTATAATTATCATTTTGTACAGTCATATATGTATATTCCCAAGGAATCATGTCTAATTAGTCCGTTAGTTACGGGCTTCATCATTTTTTCCTCTTATGCATGCTTAGTGTCTTCAAATATGTATGTACATGTAAATGACTTTGGGTCCACAGTGGGTGTTCTACCCTATATTTGTGTATCATAAGATCATGATTGTTCTGTATATTGATGTGACTTTGAACTTGTTATATTTAATTATTGCTTTCTACGTTTCTAAACTAAATAGTAGTACTGAGATAGAATGTGAAGTGAATATACTCTTTATTTTCACCTAGCAAAAAGTGTCTCCATTTTCACAGAACAAAATGGTATAATAAAACCAAAAAGGTATGCAAACTATTATTTCAGGCATGTGTGCCTTTGCATATATTATCAGCTTTAAGCCAAGTGTTTGGATGTCACAAGACCGAGATTTGTTCAGGTGCTGTTTTCACTCGTGACATGATAATTTTCCATGAGAAATTCCTCGTGGACCACTGATCTTCTTTTTGTGGGTCTTTGCATGTTCCACATGCATGTTTAGTTTCATATAAATGTATATCTACAGAGGCACATTCACATACATGTATGAATCTACTTATAAGTGATATAACCAAAAATGAGTAATGATTTGTGTGTTTTATGGCTGCTTTTTATTCGAGGATTTTAAAGAACTTCAACTTTAGAAGTGAGTCTAAACATCTGATACAAATATTTAGCAGTGGTGACTATAAAGAAAGAACATACTTTGAGTTGGTCAGAATGCCCAACAAACTCCATTTTAATATTGTGCATTTCAGATTTAGTGTGAATGATTGTATTGGATATGCCAATGGACCTTGTTACTTTATATTAGTTTTTGGTTGTAGAATTGAGTTTGCTCAGTAGAGAAAATTAGAATGCAGCTAGTTTATATGCTTATTGAATCAGTGTTGACTGAAGTTCACCCGTCATGTTACCTCTTTCCAGCAATTGATGAAGTGGATCCTCATTTTATTGTTTGTTTGGCCATACTGATTCCTTTGTAAGAATTGATGCATGACCATTATCCGTAGGTGCTATGGATTAATGTTGATGATTCATGTTTGTTTCCAACCTTTTACTTTCGTTTTCTTTAGATATGATTTGCAAACAAAGGGTACTACTATTTAACATTTTCCTGTGGACAGGTTCTGGGTTACTGTGGCACATTTATTATTTCCTGTGAAGTTACCGAGTTCAAATATTTCAATAGATGGGTGAGTTCCCTCCCTCCTTCCCTCTCCCCCAACAACTTTAGAATAAAGTGCTGCAACTATGGAGAGGGATTGGTAATGGGGGAAAATTATGTTATCCAATCACTAATCAAAGAAACATTAGAGGGAAAATAATAGGAAGTTCACTTAAGCCTAGCACTTTACAAAAAATAATGAGCCATGGAATTGATTTTATTAGCATTATCACTATAATTTTGCAATGCTGTTTTTTTGGTCATGGCTTTTTTTTTTCACATGCCATTTTTACCTCCCTTGTTTTCTCAGTTTATTCGTTCATGTGTTTTTGCAATCTATTATATTCTGATCTTTTTCAATGTTCTTCAGTAATAACACATTGCAGAATGTGGAAACAACATTTCAGTTGACAAGATCAGATCAACACCTACTAAAGAATTGTGAATATGACGCTCAGGTTGGTTTTTTTTGAATGGTGTATTGATTTCAGAATGTTCACTATTGAAAAAAAAGGGGTCGTGCGTCCAGAGTTCTTTGCATACAGATAAATTTACACTCTGAAGCTATTTTCATGTAGGCTTGGTGCATGCTTCTCAACGATAAAGTTTTGTTTAGGATGCAGTGGCCACTTTATGCAGATTTACAGGTTAATGGTATGCAAACTTGATCCTTTTCCATTATGCATTAATTGGCACACCAGCACTTCATGACCTTTCTCAGGTGTTATAGAATCATCAGTATGAGCTGAACAGTTTCTTTTGTTACACTAATTTATGCGGGTGAAACTTTGGTTAAGCATCAGGGCTGTCCTCAAGGCTGGCTTATAATGTTTAATAACTGAATAATGGCTAGGCTTTCCTTGGCCATGAAGTGGGCGAATTGCATGGTGCTGTTGCAACCCATGAGGGTTCTCTCTTGGATAGAATCCTTAGACTAACAAGTGTTATATCATAAACAATAACTGATAAACGTGGATGCATTACATAAGGAACTTATTATTGTGATAGGGTTTATCAGGCACAGCACCTTGGCTCAAACAAATAATTTTGGTTAGGTTAAGGTCATAAGGTGGCTAGTGAATGATTATGCATTTATTTAACAGAGAAGATTTAGTACCTTTCACAATAACTTGGTCTGCTAAGCTTGCTGCCTAAGGAACCCTTCAAAGGGTCTGATATTCTCTATGCAAAAGAGGCCAAATAGGTGTTTTGGGAATGTTTGCTGAGTATGCCCATTGCTCGGACTCAAGCGAGTGGGTTTATTTTGTATTAATCTGCTGGCTGACAAGCCTATAGAGTTGATATCCAGAAGTCTTATGTCTAGGATTTTTTTTTTGCCCTTCTTTCAAACAGCACGCAAAATCCCAGTTGACAATTCTACATTCTTTAAATGCAGGTATGCCTGTGAAAACGCTTAATAGACCGGGATCACAATCTCTGGGTGCCAGTGGCCGTGATGATGGTGCCCTAGTGAGTCTGTTCCCTCTTCTCTTTTCATAAGATGATTTTAAGTGTTAATATCCTACTCAGCATTATTTGTGTCCTTTTTCTAATGTATCTTTGTATTTGATTAGATACAGTGCTTGAGTTAAATTCTTGCATTCATTCATTACATGCATAATTGAACTTAACATTGGTGCTCCTGATATCAGATCAAATCATGCATTGGAGAGGGAATCAATAGAGTTTCTTTATCTGGATGTGATTCTCGTGCTTTCTGCTTTGGCATTAGACTCGTAAAGCGACAAACAGTTGAACAGGTATTCCCACCTTTCTTTCATATGATTTTCTTGTTGGGACAAATGAATTTCTCATCTCTTTGATCGTTATGTCCATTAGAATCAATTTTGTTGGAACATTATATTACTGCCAGCTCTGTTTGCCTGCAAACAAAGTAAAGCAAACCGGTGGCTTCTTAATAAAAATGGTCTCCCTTGAGCTTCTTAATTTTGTTTTGTATATATTTGTTTGCACTCATCTGCTCTTCCTCTCACTCTTAGATCCATTGAAACACTGTGTTCTGAGTTATATGTCACTAAATGATTTTCCTCTACTGGCCAATTTACTACCAAAGGTTCTCAACCTGATTCCTAAAGATGGTGAGCCTTTTGAAGATGCACTTGCTCGTGTTTGTCGTTGCATTGGTGGTGGGATGGGTGCCTCAAACGAAGATAGTGATAGCGATCTGGAGGTGATTGCAGAAGCAATTATAGTTAATCTCCGCTGTCCTGTGAGTAAAGACTTGTCTTTTCTGTATTTCTGTTCCTCGATGTATTTAGCACATGCCATGAAGTTTCATTTGGCCATGATATGGATAATTTTTGTGATTATTTGCAAAAGATTCATTTGTCTTTTGATCTAGCATAATTCCAAGGGTGGGTATCTGGTGCATTCTTTGTGCATGATGTTTGTGTTTTGGTAGGATAACAATTGTTTATAAGAAGTCCTAATATCTTTTTCTGTCTTATCCATTGTTAACATGTCATTATAGTTTGTAACTATGGCACACAAAATTGGTTCAATGAGAAGACCATTTCTATTAAAATTGTTGATTGAGAATAACATACATTTCATTTTACATTTTTTTCTTGTGGTTTGGGGTCCATCAGTATTTTTTTTTTACTGAACTTGTCTATATGGTAGATG
>Ga0307517_10010721_pt1 | contig 12786 bp, 9 predicted proteins | sample 23_EM_MG_FD_194515 | JGI IMG/M metagenome (GOLD analysis project Ga0307517, IMG submission 194515) | Populus trichocarpa ectomycorrhiza microbial communities from riparian zone in the Pacific Northwest, United States - 23_EM | ecosystem: Host-associated > Plants > Roots > Unclassified | place...
TGCCTGACAACATTTACAAGTATTAGCATTATTCGAATAAGATAACTAATGTAATCATGTTAACAATTTATAATCTGATTGGAACCTCCTTTGTGTGTGGTTTCCAATTGAATAATAAGAGTTTATATTATACTTGTTTGAAATACCATTAGTTGATCCTCTAACCTTGACATTTGTTGTTATCATTGTTTAATCCTTACGTTAATCTTGCATCTCAAAGTTCTCATCAACTTCTTCTTCTTTATTATTATTATTATTATTATTATTACTATTATTGTTGTTGTTATTGTGTTGCTGTTAACTATAATTTATACAATTAACCTCCCTGTGGTTCGACCCCGGTCTTGCCGGGTTATTTATTACTTCGACACTCCTACACTTGGGAGAAGACATCAATCTTTTGGTCGTGTCAGTAGGGATATTGGTGTTGAACCTTGACACAAGTTTTGCATGGAGATCTCTGAAACCCATAATAGAGCCTAGCTCAAAGCTTGTTTACCATGCTCTAGTCGACCCCCTAAAGGTCATTTGCAGGATCTTGCACATAACATCAATGTCTTAGATGAATTACTCAGGGTTGTTGTGGATGTTTTGGACGTGTTTTCATGGATCTATCAGTCCGTCATAGTTGTCCAAGGTCATCTTTATAGAGATATAATCCTTGAAGACATGTGTGCATAAAACTTGTTTGGATAAGGGGGATCCCTTTATCCCCTAGGGGCTATGGGTCTCATCATTGAAACATTTCCTAGTTATGCTTCCCCCTGATTTCTGTCAAACTCGCTCAGGGTAACTAGAAGACTCTAGCGTGGAAAGGTAAGATCGATAACTGAGCTCTTTCTCGTAGTAGCTGGATGGATCATGTCTAGAGTAATAGCTTCTCAAAAAGTTCTTTTGTAGATAAGACCAGCCCCTCAGAGGGCTAGTGGGCTGCTTGGAGTTCTCCACATCATTTTCCATGTTTCCTCGGGGTAAGACAATTGTTTTCTTGTAAGGAGGACATCTTGTGATTGTAGGGTTGGGATAGAGGGAGCTACCCTTAAGGGTGGTGCCTTTTTCACCGGGGCCTGCTGGGGTGGTGTGGTTTGGTGTTGCCTTTGAGATGCTAGGATGGCTTGAGTGAGAGCTTGCACCTAATTAATGAGCTGTTGAAAATTTAACGGAACTGGTGGGACAGATGTGCTGCTATCGTGGGGAGGTCCATAACATGCCCCAACCCAGGGGTTTCTTGATTATTAGTTATTTATTGTAATAAGAGGTGTCTAAAACTTGTTATGCAAGAACAATCGATGGCTTTTTGAACAGGTTTCCATAGACGATGCTAATTAATGATGCTCTAGAATCTAGTATGATATGGAACTTGAGTTTTTAAGTGATTGGATAATTAATGATCACATGTTCATGTTAATTTTCTATTCTTCATAACTGAGGGTATAGAGGGTTGATGGCAGAGGCCTGGATTCCTGCAAAACAATCTCTTTTGGTGGGATATAGGGACCCTCTGATGATTAAGTCAGTGACTTTTGAGTGATGAGTTGTAGTAAATAAGCATTAAACTCCAAGAACAAGAATGCTTGTTCTTAGATCGTGTATGATAAATGCTAAAATATGTTGTAAGAGAGTGAAGATTGTGAACCATTTACCTAAGTTGTTCAGGGAGTATTTATAACCTTTGTACCTTGAACTTTCTTCTTTTTTATTCAAGGGGTCGTAAGTCTTTTCCTTCTTCATATATAAATGGGGAGGAAGGCCCTTACATCAACATTCATATTGATGTAAATGTCTCTTGACATGGCATTAATATTAGTGGGAGTACCACGTGTCTATAGAAGGCGGTCCTATATCATTTTGTACACAATATTAATATAGATATGATCAACCCTTATAATCAACATTAATATTGAGTAACGTATTGATGGCTCTCCGAGGACTTTTTTCATAGCTAGGGTGTAAGGAAATAATGATCCTAGATTCCCACTTGGGATGCTTGCATCAGAAGTAATCCTAGGCTCAAGGATGTTTGAGCCTGGCATCTTGCTAGACCCACAGGCGCTTGGGCCTAGTGTGTAGTTGTGCCCAAGGGAGTTAGGCCACTACACCATTAAACAGTTTCACCGACGGATTAATTCCGTCGGTGTAAGACACACAATTCGTCGGTAACATTTTTACCGACAGCATCACCGACAAAATACGTCTGTCGTAATTCCCATTTTCGTTGCTACTTCTGTCGAAAAACAAAAACAAACACCGACGGTCTTACAGACGGGGGAAGCGCGCCAAAGAAAAATTTCCTGCTAGAACTTTACCAACGGACTTATTCCGTCTGTATTTCCAACGGTAAATCACCGACGGCCAATCCATCGGTGATTGTGGCATAGGCAGTAAATATTTCAGAACTCTCGGTAAAATACCGACGGACTCTATCGGTCGGTAATGTCAACGGTAACTCACCGACAGAATGTATCCGTCAGTGATTGTGGCATGGGCAGTAAAAGTTTTTTCAACTCTCTGTCTAATACCGACGGACTTGGTCCGTCTATAAGGCCATCGTTATTTATTTAAAAATATTTTTAAAAAACTTATTTTGAATAAATTATTTTTTTTCAAATATTATATTAATTAATAGTAAAAAAACTAATTAACCAAATAAAATTGTATTAAACATTAAAAATATAAAAATAATGTTAAATAATATTCATCCAAATATTCATTACAAATTTAATGTGTTTTAAAAACAAAATTAAACTAGAATAACGACGGAGCTAGAGGAGGACGAGGCTGGTTGTTCTCGGGACCGTACGGCCAAAAAGGGGCTGCACATGTATCATCACCCATCCTTGATCTAATGTCCATGACCATTTGACGGAGTTGTTCATAATCCGTCAAGAGTCATTCATATTGTTGTTTCAAGGCTATGAACTCCTCAAACTAGGTGCTCGATAGTGATGGTGAGCTCCTAACGGTTAAGACACAACGGGCCGCCCGCAAGTTTTCTGCCGTAGTGTTGGAGAGCCCATAGACCCGATTTTTATCAAGTCCACCAGACGATCCTACCTCCATCCATAAATCCGGATCGAAATTCGAATGGGTTGAAGGATCGTCCCCATATCTCTCCCTCAACTGGCTATTATAGGTCTCCTGAAAATTTAAAAAACAAATCATCATATTCAATTCAAGAAAATAATAACTTATGAAATAAAATGATTGAACGAATATACCACGAAGTGTTGAGCATGGTTGTCCACGAACTGTTGCACCCTCTTTTGGAGGTCTTGACTCCGCACGTGCGTCTTTACAAACAGCTTCATTGGGCTCGACTCACGTCCAAGAGACATAGCCTGTAAGGAAAAAAAAGGTTGAAAGTTAAATATATTTATAAGCAACAACAAATTAATTAACGATATATTTCATTTAAATTAATCTTACCATCCGCTTCGCACGTGCACTGAACGGAACGAAGCTGTCGTTGTGCGTGGTCACCGAACCATGAATTTGACGGTTCCGATTGTCGGCACCGGACTGTGAGCGTCGTGCGAACCGCTCAGACATCACGTGCTCAATATATTGCGTCCATATATCCCCTGACATGAATGGCGATTTGAATTCCTACCAAACCACCACCTCATTCCAGCCTTCTAGACCATTATCTCTCGTATATCTTTTTGCTTTTTTTTTGTCATACCAAAAATCACACAACTTACTTTCATAGTAACAAATTAGAATTTAGAGCATAAAATTATAAAACAAAAAATTATATTATTTTCGATGTTACCTAGTTGTCGTGTGATTCTCCCATACCCTCCTCACAACATTGTTGTTCGCGCTATCCCACTCAAATTTGTGTTGTGTATAAATAATTCATTTAAAATAAAAATAGTACAAGATATAAAATTATAAAAATAAGCTAGAAATTAAATAAATTTAATAAAATATTAATTAGTTGTTCATAAATTATGTTATAAGTATATAAAAAAACTAAAACCTAAACAAACCGACATTGAAAGGTCATCCTTCCATTATGCCTGGTACTTGCGAGTGAATTGACATCGCTGTGAAGCACACTGCCTCTGCGCTGTGAAACCGCGCTACAAGAGGTAGCATCACAAGTTGGCTTAGGTGCCTCTTCGTGATCAGCACCTAGAAAATCATCCTTGCTGCTAAAAGAACTAGCTGCAACCGTCTGCTGACGACGTGTTGTTGATTTCATTCTACGCATCTACACAAATTTATACGAATAATTACATAATTAACTTTGATTCTTTAAAAACCTTTCGGCAGCACCTCCCCTATACTGGAGACTACCCACAGTTTTCAAACCTGCAAATATTTACAATAACCACAAACCAATTGACTCCATTGGAAAATCTTATATACAACCTAACATCTATCGAAATTTAACATCTATATATTTTCAACTAACATCTATAGAAATACATAAATGACAATTAAAATTAATGGAAATAATAAAAAAAACATAACAAGCAATAATAGAATAAAATTGAGATAAAAATAATTAAATTTAACTCTTCATTTCCAATTACCATTTCCATGGTAAATTCAACAATAACAAATAAAATTCACCAAAATTTTCAAATAATTATTACAATTCAAACAATAAAATAATTAAATTTTCATTCTACACATCTACACAAATTTATACGAATAATTAAATAATTAAATTCAATTATTTAAAAAAAATTCATCAACACCTCTCCTATATTAGAGATTACCCACAGTTTTTATACCTACAAATATTGATAACATCCACAAGCCAATTGACTCCATTGCAAAATCTTACATACAACCTAATATCTATACAAATTTAACATCTATATATTTTCAACTAACATCTATAAAAATTCATAAATAACAATTAAAATTATTCGAAATAATATAAAACATAACAAGCAATAATATAATAAAATTAAGATAAAACAATTAAATTTAATTATATATTTCAATTAACATTTTAAAGGTAAATTCAACAATAACAATTCAAATTTAACAAAATTTTCATTTATTATGGCAATACAAACAATAAAATAAATTGAACAAATAAAAAGAAAAAAACTAAAGACTTTAGGAATGATAAAGAAAGGAGAATCAGACATTTTAATATGTTGCAAACTACAATCAAAACAATAAAAATGAAATGAGGAACGCAGAGGAGAAGAGAAGATGAATGAGGAGGAACGAAAAAAAAATGAACCATAGAGGGGGGGCTGGGTTTTATACTACAATTTTACCGATGGAAATTAGAATAATATTTTCCTAGCGGTGGCAATAAATTTCCGTCGGTAAATTCCGTCGGTATTGTTTTGAATTTCGCACTGAAATTTTAAAAATCCCTCTAGAATTTTTGAAGTCCATCGGCACGTTCGTCGGTATATAGGTCTTAGAGCATGCTCGCATTGGAATTGCAGCGTCTGTCGGTGATGCCATCGGTAAATGGGTTGACCAACCTGGCACTCTGACAGTCACACGCATTGGAATTTGCAGCGTCCGTCGGTGATTCTATCAGAAACAGCGTCGGTGATTGTGGCATGGGCAGTAAATTTTTAGCAACTCTTGGTAAAATATCGACGGCCACAGACCGTCGGTATGGTCGTCGGTGATTGTGGCAAATGCAGTAAATATTTTGCAACTCTCGGTAAAATACCGACGGCCACAGGTCGTCGGTATGGATGTCGGTATTTGTGTCATACTTTTACATGTTTTGTTTGTATTGCTTATTTATCCTCCTGCACAAACGCTTAAATTGCAAACTTACCGCACATCACAATAACAATAGCAAACAATTATAAAATAAATATTTCATGTTCCAAAATATCATCCATAATATTATATTATAAAAAAAGGCTTTACACTTTCGTGTTCTGATCATATTTAGTTAGAATTTTTGTCTTCATCCTCAATTGAATTGTTATCAGCTTCATCACACTCTTCAATGTGGTTATCATCTTATTCATCAACATTCTCTAGTCCACTAGAGCTCAAAACAACATTCAACTCCTCTGCGTCAACATCAACAAGACTATCATCGAAAACATGAAAATTCAAATTTTCTTCTAAGTCAATTGAAGGAGCAACTCGATATGGTTCAACCAACTCAATAACTTGAAAGACTTCATCTATCACACTTGAGTCTTCATTCTCATCTTGAACATCCTCGACACGACCCTTGGGTTTTGTTTTTAAAACGGATAACCAATCAACTCTTGATTGATCTTTTCTAAATGAAGGGGTGTATGTGTAATAAACTTGTTGGCATTGCTTTGCGAAAACAAAGACATCATTTATGTTGCGGAGTCTAGCTTTTGAGTTGATTTCAACGAGACCATAGTGAGGATCTACTCTGATTCCTTTGTTAGTTGTGTCATACCAATAGCATTTGAATAAAAACACTCTATTTTGCTCGCTATGATATTGCAATTCGACGACCTCTTCTAATTTCTCATAGTAGTCAACTTCAAACTCACTAGAAGTCGATCCCTTAATACAAACACCGTTGCTGTATGTCTTTCTTTCATGCCCGTATTCTTCAATATGAAACACATATCCATTGATAAAATACTCATTATAGCACCTGACTTTTCTTTCAAGGCACAAGCTTAGTAAAAACAGTGAAATAGCAGCACTACCTCCCATTTGATAAACCTTATATATCAAATACAACAATAATCAATAAACGAACATTCTGTAATATTGACGTACAGTTACCTTGCAAGAGATAATGAGTTTATGATAGGACTTACATGTGTTCTAAACCACGTGGCAAATTGTTCATCTTGTAATTGAAAGATTTGGGATTCGGTCAGTTGTGAGTTATTGGACAGTAAATATCGTCGATGCTGCCTGTAAGGTTGTTCCAAATTATATAAGTTTATGATATCACAATTTATAAATAGTACACTCTTGACAAAGTTTAAGTAGTATATCTACTTACTTAATAAAAGGTCTCGGCTCATCACAGTTAAATAGAACATAATTGTGTGCTTGTCTGAACTCTATTTCAGATAAATATCTTCCCCCTATGGCATTTTTAGGTGTGGGTCGTCTATGATTGGAGAATATTGACTAGTTTCCACTTGAAGGCACTTCACCACCATCATCATTCCGTGAAACACGGTTGATTCTCGTTCTCAAATGAGGTTCAGAATAGTACGAAATAAATGTTGAGATCTCCTCAACAATATAGGCCTCACATATTGAAGCCTCAACATGCGCCTTGTTCTTAACCTTTTTTTAAGATTGAACAAGTACCTACATATATAGAATTAAACAAAAATTATCAATTAAAAAAACAATGAAAAAACTTTTCATTATGAATTACATTGCAACTGTAATATCTAACCTCTCGAATGGATACATTCATCTATACTGGACTGGTCCTTCAACTTTTACCTCATGGTAAATGTACGGGTAGATGCTCCATTGAGTCAAAAAATAATGGGTGGAATATCATCTCAAGTTTGCATATTGTCTCGACGATATTCATTTCAAGCCTTTCAATGTGATCAATATGCAACTTGCTGGAACATATATCTCTAAAGAAATGACTGATCTTTGTGAGTGCATCTCATATCCCCTTTGGCAACAAATCACAAAAAGCAAATGGAATGAGTGTTTGCATAAACACGTGGCAGTCATGACTCTTCATTCCATATAATTTGCATTCCTTCATATTAACCAGCCTTGAAATGTTCGAGGCATGTCCATTGGGAAAACACAGACTCTTAAGCCATTTGTAGACTAGTAGTTGTGCGTTTTTCTCTAACACGAAGCTTGCTATTGGTTTTGCAACCCGTGACCTATCACAAACCAACTCCATATTTTTACAGTTACAGAACAACGTTAAATCCAATCTAGCCTTGATGTTGTCCTTTGTCTTCCCCTTCACATCCATGACAGTGTTGAAAATGTACTCAAAAACATTCTTTTCAATGTGCATTACGTCAAGGTTATGGCGGAGGAGATTGGTCTTCCAATAAGGAAGCTCCCAAAAGATACTTCGCTTTGCCCAATTATGGGTCAAACCAAAACCAGGAAACTTCTGCTTACCTGATTGGAGACCAAACACAATGTCACTGTACTTTGATACAACATCATGCAATTCTTCACCAGAAAGACGCAGGGGTGCAACATCCTTTTCAACTCTGCCAACAAAGAAATCCTTTCTGTTCTTTTTGTACCTGTGATTTGGTGGTAAAAAACGACGGTGACAGTTAAAAAAAGAAGCTTTACCTTCGTTTGTTAGCGTGAATGCCTTGTTGTTTTCCATACAGTATGGACATGCTAGTTTTCTATGCGTGCTCTAACCAAAAACCATTCCATAAGGTGGGAAATCATTGATAGTACACATCAAAGCCGCTTTTATAATAAAATTATGTTTCCTTGAGATATCATAAGTCAAAGCTCCAGAGGACCACAACTGTGTCAACTCATCAATCAACGGTCGAAGACAAACATCTATATTCCGGCCCGGACTGCTCGGACTTGGTATGACCATAGATAAAAACATGAACTCCAGCCTCACACACATCCCCAGTGGCAAGTTATAAACCGTTAGTATGACAGGCCAACAAGAATAAGGAGCAGCAAATGACCCGAATAGGTTGAATCCGTTTGTACACAACCAAAGACGCACGTTCCTTGATTCAGCTGAAAAGTAAAGATGCACATTGTTAAAGTGTTTCCATGCTTCGTCATCAGAAAGATGCATCATCACTCCATCAACCATATTATATGATTGGTGCCATGTCATGTGCTTAGCAGTCATTAGTGACATGAATAACCTCTGCAGTCTAGGTGTGATTGGGAAGTATCTAAGTTTTTTATATGCCACGAGAGTCTTTCCCCTGCCAGTTCTGGGTTTGTAATGGGAATGCCCACATGTCATGCACTCGGTCAGCTTAGAATTTTCAAGGTAGTATAATATGCAGAAGTTAGGGCACATGTCAATTTTCTGGTATCCTAAACCGAGGGGTTTCATCATGGACTTTGCAGCATAGAATTTCTCTTTTAGCTTGTTCCCTTCAGGTAAAATGCTTCTCGCGTTTTCGATAATTTTGTCATAACCAGCCTCACTCAACCCGTGATCTGACTTGATGGTGAGCACCTGTGCTACGACCGATAATTTACTGTGGTTCGTGCATCTGCATTAGGTTCTTCTTCTACGATTGGACATTGACTAACATTACTTTGATTCATTCTCATTGCATCCATAACCATATTTCTGTAAGGATTACTATTGTCATTTACAATTTCATGCACGTTGCTAGCACTAGAAGTTGACCCAACCACCTTTTCTACCATGCTCTCATTAGGAACAAATAGTTCTCCGTGTGCATACCAACACAGGTAATCCTCCATGAACCCTTTGGTTAGAAGATGCATCGTTACAACATCTTGATGCATAAACTTTTTATTTTTACACTTCCTGCATGGACACCTAATACCGCCATCAGTAAAATTCATCGGAATAGATGTTGCGAAATTAATAAAACCCTGAACCCCATTACAATAATCCATTCTCCGCAATCCTTGGGGTGAGTCTCGATACATCCATGGACGATCATCCATGACTTCTATCGAACCTCTATAAAATTATGATGACAACATGTATTAATTAACTATGTTACGTAAATAAATTTGCAAAAATATTGGTTTGCCCCGACATTATCCAACAAACTAAAAAAACACTTATGTTAAATATTCATTATCAATTATCAACGTCCATACAAATTTATACATATATAAATTTACGGAAATCACAACTCCGCAATAGAATTGATAAAAATTAAAATGGACACGTTAAACAAGCTATTATTTATTTCATCATAACACATCTAATTCGAACAAAGTTTCAACAATTTACAAACAAATACAATTTGATAAAATCTAAAACAAACTATAACAACTACAAAATTATACATTCATACTACAAGTTTCTTTGACAAATAACAATAAAACAAGTACATACGTTAACAAAATACATATACTAAAAAAACAATAAAAATAATAAAATTGACATTTAAATGTTAAAACTAAAAAGAATAAATTTACTTACAAAAAATGATAAAATCCACAATAAATTAATCGGAGAACGGATGTTGTGACCACGTACAAAAGTATAAGAAACTTGAATGTTTGTGTTGAGATAAGGGGGAGAGTTGGGATGGGTAGTTGGTTATAGTTTGGGAGGGGAGAGTTGGCACGGGGAAGAAGAAGGAGAAATAGAGGAGGAGAGAGTCGGCAAAGTGTGTATATATTGGCTTTTACCGATGGAATCACCAACGGCCACGTCCCGTCGGTATACCCATCGGTAATTGTGATGGTGAATGGGCCATGTCACTGTACGGAGATCCCGGTTTGAATCCCTTGGTCATTTCATCGGTAAAATCATCTAAAAAAATTCCACGTCATCACACTGTTTCTTTTTTTCAAAATTATATATATTCCGTCGGCAATACGGTCGGTATACAGAAAAGGTCTGTCAGTATAGGCCAAAAAAATTAGAGACGGAATTATATCTGTCGGTAAAAATTACCGACAAAAAAAATTCCGTCGGTAATTCCGTTTGTTTTTGCCGATTTTCTAGTAGTGGGTCTGACATCTTGCCGGACCTACGAGTGTTTGGACCTGGCGCGTAGCTGAGCCCATGAAAGTTGGGTATGACACCTTTCCAAACCTTTTTTCCATGGGTTTTGACTTTTGTTAAGTTTTTATGATGAGACGTCTTTCTCTTGGCTCTTCTATTCATGGGCCTTTTGAGTAAATAGATTTTTGCACAAAATAAGTTGATCCATCACGAAGTATGCTTAATTTATGTTTCCGACGTTATGTAATTTGATACTTTCAGGATATTCATCAGATTCATATGAGAAGGAAAAAGAAAAGGAAAAAACATACTTCCAACGGTTTGCAAAAGTTTCCTCACTTGGCATGGGAGGTGTTGGAAAGATATACAACACAGGTAAATCCTACTTCATCTAATAACTCAAATTATATGAATGGCAAGAGAAAAATAAGTAAATGGCTGTTGATTACCTTAAGAATGAAAATTTGGGTTTTAAAAAAGTACAAGTCAATTAATAAGACAGGTATTATAATATGGACAACGTTATATCGATATATATTGACAAAGCATTTCCATGAGGAGAGTTCGTAGTAGCTACGATAGACATAATCATGTATGCCATGATCAATCTAATATCCAAATGGAAGATAATTACGTTGTGGATTTGAAACTGGTTGAAATTTATTGGTCATTTGTTTTTATTATAGATATTAATTTGTTCTTTCTAAGAACAAAATATACCTAGAAATATTATTTTTAACAATGGCATAATCCCATCATATAATTCTAAAGGTTGAGATAAAAAGTAAAGAATGAGGGTGAGATTTGTATTTTTTTTTTCTTTTTTTTTCTTTGAAAAGCTGATGACCATCTTGAATTTGTGAAGGAATAATATCGATGGTGGGAGCAAAATAAACCCACTAATTACTACTAAATTAGGCCGAAAGCATTTTTGTAGAAACAAAACATTTTGTCAATAATCGTAATAACAGAAACTTTGAGGATTGAAGTTTTGCGAAAAACATTTTAAAGTAACAGGATTTTGATTCTAAGATAAAAGAAAAAAAATAAAATGCAAATTTTCAAAGGATTATTTTTATCAGGATTATGAGCTATTTCAAATAAATTAGTGTCTACTAAAATAAACTAAAAAAATAAAAATTACCTTATCTTGGAGAGTTCATACGGAATAAAATAGAAGAGAGAAGGAAATGTATAGGCAATCAGCTTTATAAGGTCTGCATCAAGGTGCTCTAGTTCAATTAGACATGACAATGAATTGATTTGTAATATGAATTAGTTTCTTTTGAGTTAAAGGCGACGTGGCTCTTGTTGAAGTTCGAGTATAAGTTCGTGATGTTGTAGGTTCTGAATTTTGAGATGATTGTAGGGGAGTTTAGATAGATAGATAGATTGTACTATAAATTGATTGATTGATTGATTGATGCAAATTTTAGAGTTCTAATTGATTGTTGATTGAGATGGATCTTTGAATAAAGAAAAAGTTTCTCGATACTGACGCTTACTTGGCCTCGGTTGACTCATCATATTTTGACTATTTTGTCTTTTTGATAGAAAACTCACTATAAAGAAAGAAAGGAAGAGAATTAATATGCTCTTTTCTACTAACAAATAAGAGGCTCACACGGTTACAAGCCACAAAACACTCCAGCTTCATAGTTCATTCCTCAGCTTTCCGAGGATGACTTCTTTTCTCTGTTTTTTTAACACTTAGCACTGTGAAAAAAAATATTTTTAATATTTTTTTCACAGCAAATCCAAAAAAAATATTGTGGATTCACTAATCAAAGGTTTATCGAGAAAGTTTGTGTATAATTCATCAAGGGAAATGAGGTTAAAACCTTTAAAAGTTGAAAGAGTGTAATAATGATAACTATACCTAGTTCATTGAAGATCTCAAGATTTAGGTTCAAATAAAAAAACTAAGTTATATAATTATTTTCGGTAGCATTAGGAAATTATTATCTTCTGCTTTTTCCTATGATGAAATAAGTGTTAGTTGCAATGTGATAATGATGAATTGAGCTCTTAATGATTTTTATATATTGATACACCAAATGGAGTATAACATAAAACTCTTAATGAAAGATTACCTATATAAGTGAAAATATAGTTGTTTCTTTGAGAATTTTGATTAAAATTGAATTCTCTAAAGCACTCATAAACTCAAGAGTTATTCACAGCCA
>Ga0307517_10010722_pt1 | contig 12785 bp, 9 predicted proteins | sample 23_EM_MG_FD_194515 | JGI IMG/M metagenome (GOLD analysis project Ga0307517, IMG submission 194515) | Populus trichocarpa ectomycorrhiza microbial communities from riparian zone in the Pacific Northwest, United States - 23_EM | ecosystem: Host-associated > Plants > Roots > Unclassified | place...
CAGTTGATTGTGCCTCGATTTCCTAAGAAATTTTTCTCCTGAATAACAAAAGTGATAGCGATCTTTACTGTTAGACTACTTGCATATAACTATCTACAAATAGCCAGAGTCAGTGATTCAGATTAGAGCACTGCCAAATGCTGATAGGAACTGTAGAAAACACATGTGAAGCAAGCAAATAACACCAAAAAGGTTTAAAGGAGTCTTGCAGCATTATCTGATAAAATAACCCTAGTGCCATCAAATATGATCAGATGTGATAAGCTGAGATCTGATGGCACTGCCTTAAAAGCACCCATAACAACGCATTCTAAAGACAGTACCATGCTTGTAGGTGAAGTAGCAAACTCAAACTTGAGGGATCTTGCAATCATGAGAATTCTAAGTTGAGGGATAGAATGCTACAAAACTTGAGTGGTTTTCTTGTAGCCCTTCCTGGTAATCACTTGATTCCATACCTAACTGATGTCAGCTATTAGGCTATCTGTCCCGGTCCTGCACACAGTAAGCAACTAGGCGCAGCACAGCACCGGTGATTTTAACTATAGTAACCTTGAATTATCACATCCTAATTAAGCCTTTCCAGGAAAAGGAGTGTTAAAACCTTCCATCATCTTGCCAAAAGAAATTCATATCTCAGGGTCATACTAATGAACATCTAGAGGAAACTATCCTACATCCAGTACTAAGTTTTCCTTTTAACTCCAAAAGGAAAAGCTTCAATCAGATGTGACTAAGCCATCTCATGTCCACTATGTTAATACACAATGTGGTTAATTTCAAACAAAAGAACCCTAGAGAGGAGTGTAACGAGAGGAGAATTGGGCCCATGTGTCTAGTGTACAGAAAAAGCTTCACTAACCTCACATACAGTTAGCTGTATCCAATCTGACCAGTGATTCTCAATCATGCAAATTTGAAAAGATGTTAGCACTCCCCCACAAAAAAAGCAAACATATTAAATATGAAATATGTTTCAGTATTCCAAATCATCTATATTGTATCTCTAACAATACTGCTGCCAAAAAGAATAAATGAAACCAAAATCAATGAAATTAACTCTGTATTGTTAGAGATACGCTATAGATTATTTACAATATTTAAACATATTTCGTATTTCATATGTTTGCTTTTTTGTGGGGGAGTTTTAACATCTTTCCAATTTTCGCTGGTGATGCAACATCACTGGTGTTATTAAATTTCATATTTAACAACCAATTAACTTTACAAAAAAACAAGTAATAGAGAGAAACTAGAGGGCAAGCATTTCTATTTGAAAACCATATAGTGGCAAACAGGGGGGAATCGCCTAAATGAAGGGGAGTTGCTTATGCATAATGAAATTATAAGACCACATCATTAGTCAGTTTCCTTGCAAGTTAATGCAACCATTTTCTTCATGGCTACACCCAAATAACTTAAATAATCTCATCAGAGTTCAAAAAAATATAAAACTTTAAGAGATTATATTATCTAAATGATATTAACATAAAGAGTAGTGAAATCCACACTTTGCAACATACAATATTGTTTGCTAAAGAGATTGAACATTTGGATAACATTTTTCAAAATTTTACAGAACCTAATATAGATGAATCAAACTTTCTTTTCCACATTATATTTAAAAGTTGAAGGCAAATTATCAAAGCAAAAGAAGTCCGTCACAGTCAACATTTTCTTTCTAGTGTGCAATCCACAATACATTGTGGTTTCACAGTCTGGCATGATACAGATTTTCCAAGGCAGTTAGTCAAGGTGCTTGTGAGTTTCTATGGTTGTTCTTTCAAATATTGAGCGGATTTAATAAAGGTCTGCTTCTTATCATCTCCGTCTTCCCTCGTTTATATATTTCCAGTGCATTTTCCTGCACCCTCCCTCCCTCCCTCCCTCCTTACAGTAATTGTAGGAATACTTCATTTTTCCAATAAAAAATTAGGGAAGTCTTGTGAGCAGTGTCGTTCAAATTCCCTTGCAGTAGGAAATGCTGCTTAGCACGATCTTTTTAGTTAACAATGAGCATTTCTAAAAGTTAGCCTATTTCCACAAATACATGGTGTCACCACAAAGTCCACAAAGAAGAGACCATCCGTCCTTGCTCACAATCTCTTCCAGTTTATAACTTTCATTCTAAAAGTTTGTGAATGTGCAGACCTCTGAAGGAAATAAACCAGCACAAATCTGCTCTTTGCTCCCTCTAGATTAATTTAGGAAGATTGAGATGAGTTATGTTACATGTGCAGGATGACAGACATAAGAAAATTTGGATTGTGAATGTATCCTCCCAATGAAACAATAATTATTCTATTAGCATCTATAAAGCTAGATAATTTGCATATTTGTAAACAATATCTCTTTTGAATTAAATACAAAAAAGATTGCATTGCTTGCTTTCAGAATTAGAAGCACATTTAAGTCACTATTTTACTGTATATTGCATCTTTTACTCCATGTCCACTTCATATTGGTTTAAACATTCTTTGACTGTGATAAATGCATCATAGAGATACATCGGTCCATGTCTCGAGATATCTTTGACTCTTATTTGCAAGAATCCTTTACTCTTAGGTGATCAACCCCATTGCAAACGCAAACTTCTTGTGTTGATCCTATAAAAAATGGTACACTTCTCTGGCTCATGATTCCCTCATCATGAATTTCAGCCTATCTTAAAAAGTCTCCAAAAATAGAAGTTTTACCCCAACATACCCCAACACCAAGAGCAAAATGAGATATCTATGCAGGTCGAACAGTGATTATCACTAGTAGTTTCCATTAGTCCACAACTATCATGCCGAAAGTGAAAAACCTAGAATACTCTTACAAGAAGCAAAATTCAACTAGAAATGCCAAAATTATGCACAATTAAGCAGGGGAAAAAAAAGATTCTATCATCCATTAAAAATCAATAAATTACCTTCAATACCGGAATGGAAGATCCCAAGACCAAACCAGTAGAGGTAGTTATTTATAGGTGTAAGATCATATATGTTAAGATACAACATCACACGACTGCTCCCTCCATTACTCTGCTCCTTCTCCGAGCTTGTACTCGAGCTCGAGCTCAAAGGAAACAACCGCATTGTTTGCAATCAACAACTCTGCAATTTATAGTCCAAAATTTCTATATCACAAGCTCACCATCCTCTACATCAATTCAACAGGGCCCTTAAAAATCATAATAACAGAAATATTACAAGAGCAGCATGGAAAACTGAAGCTACGAAAAGTTTAAGCAAGCAGTCTGGTTGCTGTGAATAGTGAAAAAAGTAGGGGGGGGGATAAAAGAAAAATATGCTGACTGTTTAGTTTTTTTTTAATTCTTTCTTGCATTTTCTCGGAAAACAAACAGAGGATACAAAGAGAGAGTTAGTTTACCAATAAACTGAGAGTGGAAGGAATTGAAGCGACAAGCCCTAGCAAGAATAAAAAATTAGATACAAATAATCAGAAAAGAATTCAATTCTAACAGAAAAGAAATGGCAATATTTATTTATGAATGTAAGCGCAGAGAGCGTACGAAAGATTTTGTAAATATAGATAGATAGATAATTAGGAAATTGGGTTTCTCAGGTGTGAGAGGATTTGAATCAATTTCCGCTGTTCTTGTATTTCCTTCCAAGGGAGGAGAGAAAGGGAGATAGATTGCTTCAATAATTAGAGCTTCTACGTGATAAAGTTAATTTTTATTTTTATTATTATTAATTGATTGATTTATGGATTAGGAAATTGTGTTTGTCACCTCCTCCATTTTCTTTTTTAAAAAAAAAAACATTCCATAATTCCGTATCTCTCACAGTTTCACATGTTTCTCATTATTACTGTACCAAATGTAAATTTTTATGTTTTATCATTTTAAAATTTTAAAATGGCATAGATTTGTTTGAATTTGTATTTGAAATTGTATTTTTTTTATTTTTTAAATTATTTTTTTTATTTAAAAATATATTAAGATAATATATTTTTTATTTTTTAAAATGTATTCTTAACATCAATACATTAAAACGATTTAAAAAACATTAAAAAATTAATTTTAAATAAAAAAAATTATCTTTTAAAAAACAATATTTCTAGAGCAAAAACAAACAAAACACAAGGTAATCAAGAATAAAAAAGTTTTATATATAGACAAACATACACACACTCACACAGAGAGAGACATATGAATTACTTTTTCCTGGATAACGTGATGCCTCTGCAAGAATGGAAAGGAACGTATGATCCAAGCTCTCTGCAAAAGCACAAAATGAATGAACATTCTATCAGATAAAAACACTAGTTACAGTCCAAAACCAGTGGCGAAGTGGAGATTTTTTAGTTATGTTCATTGGTCATTACAGCACTGTACCTACCTACAATCCAAGCTACATGAGACTGAAATTCTGGGTTTTAGAATATGCCCTCCCAGACAAAACATATGTCACAGCAAGTTACGTGCAGAATTATTTTTGAAAATAAAAATAAAATTATTTTTTTATATTTTTAAATAATTTTAATGCATTGATGTAAAAAAAAATATTCTAGATGTGCAGAAATTAAACAAGTGGATCATTAAGTTCCAAAAAAGTAGCTAATAATAATACTAATAATAATCCAACGACTGCTGCCTGAAAAATAAGAAATGTGTTTAAGTCATTGAACAGATAAAGAAAGCATTGTTAATCTTAATAATTAACCAAACTTTCAAATGAAAGCAGTGACCCCTCCTCCGGGGGACAATGCCTTCATATCATTGTCGCGCATCACACATGGCATTGTCTATCTTTGCCTCTGAAAGCGGCTATGGTGGTTGGAAAATGGATTTTGAGCCAGCCCAAAATTTATATATATATAAATAAATAACTAAATTAAAGCTGAAAAAGAAGATTAAGTGCTTGGGTCTGGATGGCCAATAAACTTGGCCTATCAAAAGAAATGGGTTTTTTTTCTTTTTATTTTTTCATTAGCAAAAAAAATAAATGACATGTAGTTAATTTTATTTAAAAGAAAATACATAAGTGCATATGAAACATCTTTTCTCTACCCAACTTCTCATCATCAAATATATGGTCGGAAAATTAGGTTAGTGATTTTTTAATCTAAAAATATCATTTTCAATTTATTTTACCTAAAAACACAATAAAAACTCATGCGATATCAATAAACCAATAAATCAACTCAAAACATCCTAAAACTTGTTTATAAATACAAAATCAAACTGAAAAAAAAAATCATCTCTTGGTCTATTTTTTTGGCAAGAAAAAGATAAAAAACCACCCCAGCATAACTCTTCTTGTCGAATGAAAGTTGTTAACACAAAAAATAACATTTTACTTAGTCGAAATATGATCGACTAGTAACTTTCTATTTCTTTCATTATTTTTCAATGATTTTTTCTATTATTTTTAAAATCTAGAAACTGAAAATTAAAAAAAATAAAGTTATCAGCAAAAATCAAAATTTTAAAAACCAAAACGTTCGTGAATTAAAAAAGAAGGAAATAGGTGGGCCAAAATGATTTTTTTTTCGCGTGAATTTCACTCTGGACACGATTATTAAGCCATGTTTTATATTCTAGTATTTTATTTTTTTAATTGGTTTTTTCTATAACAAAATATAAGAATTAGTTATTAATTCGACCCATAAAAAAAATTAATTACCAAAACCAAAAAAAATCACTACTTGAGTCCATAATCCACCACTTCAGTGACATGTGAGGGAGTACATAGTATGCATGTACTATGCAAAACCCTGAACTCTTTTATTATTTTTTATAATTATAATTGTAATATTTAATTGAACTGAAAAACGCATAATTAAACTTCTGAAAAAGGCATAATTGTAGCTCCTGAAGGTTTGGTGCTTTGGTTGGTCATCCGCACGAGAACCCTTTAGTTAAGATTATTTCTTTCCTATTCAGGTCCAAAAGTAAGCTGCTCAGCTCATCATATAACACTCGTTTAACTCTGATTGGGTATCAGGACCCAATGCTTGTCCCTGATTCGGCGTTTGTTTACGAGTCCGTTTGTTTACGCGGTAGAAATTGCATTTCAATCAAAACGCAGAAACCAAGTGTTTTGTAAAGAAAAAACCATTACTACTGTTCATGGGGCCCATAACTTTCTGTGTTTGCAACGCAGGATTGGAAGAAGCAAGTGTAACATGCTTTTCTTGCACTGTGGTGTTAATTGCTAACATGAACAGTGCAAATTTTCTTGCACTGTTCATGTTAAAAATAGTGAACAGTGCAATTCTCTTGCACTGTTCACTTGCACTGCGTGAACTTTTTTTTAAAAAAAAAAAACTAGTTTAGAGTAAATTTTATACATGATAATATTTTATCTAATTTTATTACACGTTAAAAAATTATGGAAACTGTAGTTCTTGTTAGATAAATTTTGTACGTAATGAAATTGTAGATAGTTTAATAGAACAATAAATTTTTTTTATATAAAGTATGATTTATTTCATGATGTTACCGCAATATTTAAATCCACAATATTTAAATTAAAAACCATCAATATTAATTTATATTTTTTAAAATTATTTTATAACCTCAATTTCAAAAATATTTTTAACCAAACACATTATATTACTTTTTCTTCAACCTCAATTTCAACCACAGTTTTAACCAAACACCTATTTTTTCAAATCAACCACAACTAAAAGTATTTTTTATAAAACAACTTTTTTTAAACCACAACCACAACAGCTACCGCAATACCAAACACACTCTACTTCACAGATGCAACAGAATGGCTCAACTCCATTTCTCGGATACCTTCTGACGTAATATATAGTGTAAATTAATTAAATTAAAAAAAAAAAAAACTAAAGGAGAAGGAAGGACGAAGGAGGTTTTACCATGACACCGGAGACAAATTACTATTTATTAAAATAGGAATTTGATGAAATTGTACTTGGCCCAAAAAAATCAGTAAATTATGTATTGGAAGCAAAATGTTCTTTAGAGAGTGATACGATTACTGTACCAATTTAGAAAAATTACTATTTATTGAAAATTAATTTTTATGTTTTTTTTCTTTTTATTTATCTTGATGTTGTGGTAATGATTGCAAGGTTAACAGATTAATTCGAGTTGGTTTAGATTTTTTTTTAATTAAATTTTTTTTTGTTTTTTTCTTTAATATTGGGTTATTCAATAATTAAATTTTATGATTTTATTCAATTTGACATCATGATTGGGTCAAAAATTTTGTATCTTCACCTAGGTAAAAAAATTTGATCTTTTTTTTATTATATTTTTTTTTTGATTTTTTTTCTTCAATATTTTATTTATTAGAAATTGAGTTTCAATTTTTTTTTCTATGGAGTTCTCACATTTTTTATTTGGTTTATTAGAAATTGATTTATTAGTGAAAAAAAAAACCAATCTAGCCAAAAGAATTCAAGAATAAATAGAAAAGGTAATTAAAATTTAAAATTAACTAAAACAATAATTAAAACTACAAAAATGCATATTTTAGGTCTAATTTGAGAGTTTTAATTGACCCCTCCTGTATAGCCAGGACTGTCGAACCATCTGAAAAATTGGTTTATAATTTCAGAGCGCATGTTTTTTTTTTGGTAACCCGAGGTGTCCGGACCAGCTTACACACACCACAACTAATTCCTAGACCCACTGAACATCCTGCAAGCCTAGTAGGCAGGTAAGACACTGCGAGAGTGACAAACGCGCACGCTGAGGCTCGAATCCAGATGACAAAAGCAAAGAAACCTTGCCTCTGCCACTAGACCACAAGCCTCGGTGCGCGCATGTTTGACGCTCTCGTGCTTTACCTTTGTCTAAACATATCGCAATACGTTTTCCACGTCACCTTCATTAGCTTTCGTTTACATAGAACAATGCTCAGTTTGATTAGCAGTGAATCACAATGGATACGAAGGCAGCTTGTAATATTAATGCCACAACGAACAAATTAGTAACTTCCGGAAGAAATATGTAAAATCAATTAGAGTAGGTAGTAACAGAAGAATTGGTGCTGTCACTCATTTACAAGAACCGCATTCTTCAAGAAGAACATATATTTACTTGGTCTTTAGCTTGTCAAGCCTCGTATGCTTGCACTGTTGTTGTTATCGTCGCGTTCTTCAAAGGGGAAAATACCAGACGCATTCCAGGAAACAACAGGCAAGGGATGTTAAGATTGTGAAATAGTTCTCGGATAGCTTCAATTGCCTTTGCAGTTGACATCTTGATCGTCGATTACGTTGTAGTACAGGCAGGAAGGCCTGCCATCAAATTTGGAAACTACTTGATGAGGTAATAGTCCACAGTAATGTTTCCCTAGGCGGGCAATGCAAATGTCAATGATCTTCTTGAACATGCCATCTTCTTGGATTAGCGGCTGCGCCACAAACTCAACAAGGGGCATCCACTGCAGGATGAAAGCACAAGATAATAAGGGAGATTTATTAGTCTGTAGTCAGTGTCAACTAATAGTCAGGCAAAATCCAATCTTGTACATCCACTTGGAAACTCCTAGCTCAGCTTCAGTTTCCAGCACTCTTTGATGATCCCAATATGCAATTTTATCTTTGCATTTGGGGAAAAAACAAATCATGAGAGTAGATTTACGATCCTGTAGTAATTTTCCCAGCTAAAATTAAGAACAAGCTAGCACTGTGCGATTATAAAGAATCATCATCAGGCCAATCAGAAAGTTGGTGATGCATGGGACAAATAAACCATAGCTTATGTGGATTGAATTATATCTTAGATCAGGTAAAGGAATTATTTTCCAAGATTTTTGCAATTATTTATGCAAGAATGAATAAAGTGAAGCTAACTTGCACACATCAGTAAGGTCAGGCACTTACTTTGGCTGCTTGGATTTCAAGATCATCAACCTTTATCTGGGCTGACAAGGGTTTCAGCATACAAACAAAGAACAAATCTGACTTGTCGAAAGCCAAATTGTGAGCATGCCTGAAATTGGAATTGAAGAAGACATTAGACAGTGTGTTGGGAAAAGCACGTATGTACTCTGTAATTTCTAGAAGGTTTCATCGGGCATGGCATCTTCATAGCTAAATATACATGATTATGAGCCTGTGATGCTTCCATTAGAAATTAATCACGTGAAGATCACAGGTTTCTTTTTTTTTTTTCCTTTGCACCGGAAAGAAAGGGATCATTTGCACATTTCCTGAACTGTTCAGTGCATGATTATTGGCATGAGAGGAAAAAAGTGAAGGCAATGCCAATAGTTGTTACCTGAATGCTATAACTTCCACAAACTCAGTATCAACCTGCAAAATAAACAAAAACTCAGCTGACATGATTGGCAAGGCTTGATCATGCAATGTAAATTTATTATGCTGATGTAAGTTGCTAAATATTATTGTAAATAAAAGAAGTACAAGATTCTTACACCAGTTTCCTCCTTGACTTCTCTTACAGCTCCAGAGTAAATCTCTTCTGACTGAAACATTATATAACAATCGAGATTTTAAAAAAATATTGAGGCTGGTCTTTCATTCGGGGTTTTCATAAGTAACTGATTCCTTAGTTGAAGATCAAATTACGTACCTCGAGAATAAAACCAGTCGGTATTTTCCAAAGATCAGCAAATGATGGAGCATAGAATTTCTCTTGAACTACAAGAACCTGCAATTGATTGGCAAAGAACTCTAAAAAAAATATACATGTATCCGACTCCGTTCTAATGCTGAAGGACTACTGGTGCTCTAAATTATCACTGGATATTTAGGCTCCTCTGTTTTCAAGATACAGAGCCTTAATAATTCCTTTGTGACCCCCAATAAGGTGATCAGCAGTTAAGACAGTTCACAGATGTAAACAACCAAGGTGCTTGACTGACTTCATTTCTCTTATGTTAAATTTGGTTGGGTGGGGTGGGGAGCTCTCATATTCTACATGTAAACAGCAGGCTAAATGAAAAAACACACAAGAAAAGTGTACCCATTTCAACCAAAAACTCCTCTGTCATTCAAAATAAAACATTATTTGGATGCGCAGGAACCCAAGGCAGATGGCAGCTAAGGAAAGATTGAGCGTCCTAAATTTGTGAATTTTAGTTACGAGGGGCAGCTTAGAAACATCTCTTATCCTCGATAACCATACCTCGTTTTTGTCATTGATCACAAATCCCCCAACACCTACTTGATGTGTAGCATTAGTGGGAAGCATACAAGGTCCTTCAGGAATCCAGTAAGTCAACATCACATATCCTCGTTCTGCGTGGTGATACTGGAAACCTTCCTGTAAATCAACTCATCCACTCAGATTCTATGTCTTGCGACAATATAGAAGGAGACAACATTCTTCAGCATTTTCTTGAGTCATTTGAAGAACTTGTTTGAAGTGCAGATGGTTGAAGCCAAGGAAAGGAAACAATTCAGTAATGGTTAAGTTTGAGCATAAGAAGTTACCTTCACAGCAAATGGAACAAGCTCTGATCGTTCCAGGGGCAACTTAAGCCAAATTCCCTTCTTTCCCTGCAGTAAGATGAAATAGTTGGAAGTCAATTTGGCGACCAACATAGGGTATCCAAGAAACAATCTTATGGCTCCACATTCGACCAACATAGGATAGCCAAGACACAATTTCAGTCAAGCGTCGGCCGAAAATCACCTTCATTTTCCAATGAGAGAGGGAAAAACGGAGCATTGAAGCAAAGGCATCTGGATTAACCGGTAGCCTATCTGGATCGACAACAACTCCCCCATACTCATCATCGCAGGCATCAAGTGCTTTCACATTTCTGGAAAACAGACTTGAACTAGAAACACTTGTTCCATTAATCTGATAGAAGTAATTCTCCGCTGCAAATTTTTCTTTGTCAACTGAGCTTAAAGCCCTCTTTGACATATATGTACCATTTGAACTGCTCGAATAAGATGCCTTCGTAAATACTCCTGAACCTAAGAAGCCATGGAAGCAAAACACTCATTAGCTCATTTTTAATGAGAAGAAATTTCCTCTATATTGATGAAATGCTGAATCACCGACCATGCCAAATTAGAAAGCAAAAGCAAGAAATTAGTACATGCTGTAAGCAGAGCCGGCTTAAGGTGAAGGTGTCTTGAACAAAATTATAAATTGAAACTTTCAAAATGTTTAAGAAATATATATATATTTTTTTTTTATGAATATTTGACAAGTAAAATCTTTAACAATCTTTGTTTATTTTTTTGTTAAGTGGGGGCTTGCTTCTGGCCGGCACTGGCTGTAAGTTAATGAATTGAGACTCGATTTCCATTTATAATTATGTGCTAACACTTGGGTCTTTGTTTAAGCATCAGGTAGAAAAAAAACAGACCAACCTCAGTAAACACTCAAAAGGGAAATTCAAAGGAAAACATAATGGCTCGGAGCATGATACCTGCTTGATTGCCAAAAACATCATGGAACATAGACAAAAACATAGGAATCTAACAGCACTACATGTTCTTCTAGAGCTAATACCAACGATTCGTCATCATCCCCACTTACCTCTGCAAGAACTGAACTCTTGAGAAAATCTAACACCAACTGAATGCCCGAGACTCGAAAACGGGCTTGATCCTGCCCTTCCCATGAGAGCTGCTTTCTCAGACAGAGATGCTGATTTGAAATCGAAAAACTTCAATTGAGTCATTAATGACAATACAACTAAAATCCCAACTAACCACAACCTCGATAGTCAAAGCAATCAAACTCTCTCTATAAATTCTAAGGTAATTTTTTTGAATAAAATCTTAAGATCCTAACAGGAAAATATTATGGGGTTCTTCGTCATTCGGAGTCAACAATAGCTCGCATGACCATGCTCAATTCTTGTCTTCTTGACAATGAAGTACCAGACTCTAACGCAAAAGAAAGTAGTATAGTAAAACTCTGATTTGGTGTCAAAATCCGTGCTTAACTTGATAGTATATGGTACAAAAAGCCAAGATTAACGTAAAGCGGAGATCCTGCTTAACATGTGGTGTAAAATGGGTGGTGTATGTGTAAATGACAATGACAAAATAGGCATCTGGCAAGGCATGAAAGCATCAGCTCTTGCAAAAAATCTCTAATTCATTTCGCAACTAGTGAAGAAAACAAAAGAAGAAATCGAAGTAGCTGGTCATGGAAGAGGAGGGGGGATGTTTCGAAATGAGATATTTTTGTCAAACGCGCCTTTCGGGATGTGAAGGGTGGCTAAGCAGAGCATATGTTGTAGTGAGAAAACGGCATGGATTGCAGAGCATATTCTTACTAGGAAGACGCACAGATAGATTTGCTTGTGGTGATTTACAGACAACATGGATAAAGATGGAGAAATGCAACACTGATATATAGCACAGCAGTACTGGCACTGTTTGAAGAAATCATAATGAAATTTGATGGTTTTTTTTAATAATGTCATTCGGATATTCTTAATTTCAACATCATGATACTTAACTGTAAAATATCATTTGGAAATATAAATGTATTAAAAAAAAGAAGATTCGAGATTCTAATTAATGGTAAATAAATGAAGATTTTATACTCAATTCTTTTTTCCCAGGATTTTTCAGAAGTATTTGTGATTGCTCTTTTCTCTGATTTTCGGAACGTGAAACATACTACAGATGTGAACGCGTGGGAGGGATGTAAAGTTAATTGTTTAGTTGGGAAATACGTGGACAGCATTACAGCACGTGATTTCTTTTTATGCAATATCCGGATTTGAGAGAGATGCTGTGTGTACCAACCGATTACCAAACCAACACAGAGTTATTAAAAACTACGTCCTCCTTGGCTTGCAGGGCCCCATCTGATTTGTCACCTTGCCAAGAATCATTAGAAATAATTAAAA
>Ga0307517_10010724_pt1 | contig 12781 bp, 14 predicted proteins | sample 23_EM_MG_FD_194515 | JGI IMG/M metagenome (GOLD analysis project Ga0307517, IMG submission 194515) | Populus trichocarpa ectomycorrhiza microbial communities from riparian zone in the Pacific Northwest, United States - 23_EM | ecosystem: Host-associated > Plants > Roots > Unclassified | place...
ACGTTCTCCGCGGGACTTGTTCGACGGCGGATTTTAATTCAGCGATCCCTTCAGTTGAGTATTGGGTCGAATCCCAGCTGACGGTCTCAGTCCCGGGTTCTGCCGCTTGTCGGCCCTATTAACTTGTAACCGGTAGCTGCTACTGGCTGTAGCTCCAAGCGATAGGTCATGGTCAGTGGCGGGCCAACACTGCCCCCAATGGCGGGGACCTCTCAACACTGCTTGCATTCAATGTGAAGGCTTTTGCGGATGTCGTGTGTGTTCTTCGACCTCTTGCTTCGCATACTCATTGTGATAATTCTCCGTGGGTCGGCCACTGATTCTGCAGGTTTTTAGATAGCCTATGTTCAACACCAATGGTCCGACGCCCCCATCCCCAATCCCATGCCTACCACTTCGCCTCACCGACAATGTACATTACGAACGCGCCAACCACTCTTAACCTGGTTCTGGGTTCCCCAAGCGAGCGACGCGCACCTGCCTCGGTTTCATTGGCGACTCATCCGGGCTGTTCGCGCGTGCTTCCGAGTCCTCGTCCCCGCTCCTTAACACCAGCAGATATCTTCCCCGTTCTCAGTCAATGGTCACTCCAGCAGAACGATGGACCCGGGATTAAAAAGGAACGAGGGACTTGGTATATGGGACAAAAAACCATTCTCGTGCTCGCTATCTCCTTTGTACGATACTTTACAAGCAATAAATTCGGTTCAAGTTCAATGCATTAGTCCCAGCCTACAATCACCCACAGGGTGTGTTCCGGCCTGTGTGTGGGCTGAGTACCTGATGAATTTACGCGACTTTCTCATCCATCGACCGGATACCGATACAAATACTAGCCAAGTAGGTCGCATTGCATCCTCTATTGCCACGGCGCTCACCGTGGATGGTAGCATCTAATTGGTCCAATTCGGCCCGGTACCCTCGTTTTTAAAAAAAGTTCTGAACCCGGTCACCTCTCACACCTACCATGTCGGTGTTTCCAACAAACAGAGATGTAGGTCGCTCAAGGGAGCCTGAATCCTCAGAACCAAGTGCGATCCCCCCAGCACACGCGAACTAGCTCCGACCTCTGCGCCACTCGAATCGTGGGGACAGGTCTCTCGAATCGCATAGTGATTGTTTGGCATCGAGGTAAAGCAAAAATCAACCGCCTGCTCCGTAATGCTTTAGGAACACCCACCGTGCACGAACATACTGGTCGCTTCCCATGCAATATCATGGTTATTATCATCGCCTACCTCACCTACGACTTCCGCACTCTCAAGGCATGCTCGTTGACTTGCCGCGGTCCCGCACCTTCACCATACCCTCAACCAGGACTGAGGTACGCCCGTTCTTTGTGTGGGGGGTTCGGGAAATCGCGTGGGATACGTGGGGGGTTGCCCAGGTAACGGAACGAGAAAAAACACCAGGGTCGAAGCGAGGTGGGAGAGATCGTGGGAATTATATCGGGGTCAAACCGTCCATGCCCGCCCGCGACGATGTGTGAGTATAACGTTCTCTCCCTAGTACCACCGAACCCGCGGTACGTTCTGTACCGAGACCATGCCATATCCGAAACGATGACTGGGGTGGTGGTGTATTTGTGAAACTCCGAAGAGGGTGCGGACGCTGGGAAGACCAAACTCTCACCGGAGGATACCCAAGCTGTTAGAGAGGTTGCAGACAAGGCTTACATGAAGATCTTGTACGAAAACCCTCTTCCTTGAGTTCTGAATTGGATGCTGCCACCCCTCCCGCATTGCCACCCAGCCCCACGACAGTGGGATCGGTGATGACACCCGTGATCCCAAAGTCCCCAAGACATGCGATATCGTCCTGACTGATCGGGATGTCGTCGTGATGGAAGAGCGGGATTTCATTCCGGCCAAGGACGAGATGGTTTTGGGGACGGATGTGAAGTGCGTATGCCTCCGTTGGTTAGCCATGTTGGATCAGAGTTGGATTGGTGGACAGACGGAAGATGGGTCCCTGCTCAATTGTTAGTTGGATGCCGCTGACCGTTGGACCTGGAGAAGTACGGGGAATAGATCTGAATCCTGACGAGAAAGCAACGTGAGTAGCTTGGAGCTCGGAACGTGCTAGACAAGGCCGAAACGGAAGGAGAGCAACGACTTGAGAGCGGGAGAATTCTCCGGGTGCCTATCACCCTGCTATCCTCCGAAAGCGTCTGGTTTTCCTTGGAATCTATCCAGACGCGAATAAGCACACGGTATGCGTAAAGGAGCTCGGGGCTCGCGATCCAGCGCCAAAGTTACCGCGAAGTTCAGCATCTTCAGGACCCACCTTCAACTTCAAAACTCGTTCGCGGCTCGAACGCTCATCGATCCATTCCTCTCCCAGCATGTCCCCAGTGACTGCAGCTCTCCACTCCCGCCTTTCCCGCCGACCTCGTTCCAGAACTCGCTCAGCACGACGCGGCAGAACTCATCTCCACTCCTGCTGCCGGCACCACCCCGTCCCCGGCTGAAGGCCTCCTCAGTGGTGCGTATCCGAGTCCACGATCCAAGCCCTTGAGATTTACGGTATCTCCTGACTTTTCTATACGTTTATTCAGGCGCGGATTACTTCCAGGCCCGTCAGACTCCCCTTGTTCTCCTCCGTCCGCCGAAAGGGTCTGCTCTTCTCCAGGACTCACCCAGACGCGACACACATAACTCAACTTCACCATCCCCCCCACCCCCCGCGTAGATCTCGCTCAGGGTCCGTACCCCAGGGGACCTAGGACACACAAGCCAGTGCCAAAGGGACCGCGTCGGGCCGGTTCCGTAAAAGCGTTCCCCGCTCCTTCTCCACCCCAGGCTCCATCTCTCCCCGTCGACCTCACTTCGGAACTGGCCCAGTATGGTGCGACGGAGCCAGTTTCTACTCGTCTCACTACCACCCCAAACGCCAGCCACGTCGCCCCCGGAACGACCGAGGCAGGCGTATTCCCGTCATCCCCGGGGGCTAATACCTCAAAGGACGAAGCTCACCATTGGACCACGTAAATGCGGACCCCGACTCTGCTTATTTCTGACGAAAGAGCCGTATGGTCCTGTATGATAATCCAGCAAATTAAAAATATCAGTCCGCTGTGGCCGTTAGTCAGGTCCGTACCTCCCTCAATGTCTAAGGGAGCCATTAATGTGTTCTAAAGGGACTTCACGGGTTCCGCAGGGTCCAACCGCGAATGGCCGCCAGGGGGTATCCGTCACTGACATTTGTGCAAGGGCCGTACGGATAGCTGGCTTGCTTCACCCGGGGTTTGAGTGGATTCCAACAGTCGTCGTCGCCCTCCCCACCGTTCCCTTGAGAGGCACTCGGGTTACTTCGACGTGGTGTGCAAGAGGGAAGATAAAGAGATCAAACTGTATCTTAGAACTCCACCCTTCCTTCACCCGTTCTCTTCGTTACTCGTCCGCAGCCGACCCTATGGGCTCGACTGTGGCCTCGGATCTGCGGAGCGATGTCAGTCAGTAGGCCACTGTTTTTTCGAGTCTGCTACCCCAATCTGCAGTGTTTACGGGCACGATATGTGACATCCGATTCTAGTATCCGCAGGAAAACGGAGAGAAGGTGGCGAGTCGAAAGTCGTACGAGAACCTTGAGAGTTCTAGGGAGGTGTCCAGCCATTGGGATTATCGCGCGATTGATGGTGGCAGTTTCCGATTCAGGCAACTGTTGTGTCCACAGAGGGAACGGCATGGATTCCGCGAGGCTGGCGGTGCACTCTCCTTGCAGCGCCGACGGCTGCCCACGTACCTCTCTTCCTATCGACACGATCTTCTCACTTGGTCGTGTAGCCATGGGTGTTGCAAAAATCCATAAGAGTGAGCCACCAACCCACGTAAGCACGAGTGGTAACGGCTGACAAATAGATGATTTAGTTGACTTCATCTCGCTTGGTCCCGAGATCCTGGCCAAACTGGGGGAAGACTTCGTCCGTGCACTATCCGTCCCCAATCCTGTGTTTCTTCCCTGGGGGGAAGTCGAGAAGGACTGTGCGGACAGGATCTCCGAAGTGGTCTCAAGGGTTAGAACATCTCCGACGGGTCTGTCCTCGCAGGATGCGACAGTATTGGCAGAAACATTTCATCAGGTATGCCTCTGTAACTAAACCATCCCTCGCCCTCTGAAACTTCTGGTGGTCAGGCTATGAAGCTCGGATTTGATGGCTCTCCCCGATGGTGCCCATTGTTCAGACTTTATGCCCACGCCCTCCTCTGCGGATCACGCATTTTCCCCGACGTAGAGCTCTGTGATGAATCGCTGGACTATGATCCCTTTGGATTCGCGGACATTTGGAAGGAAAATTATCATGGGGACCAGGTATGCATCAAGGCGATTCGGACGCGGGATACAAGTGGCTTGGAGGAAATGAAATGGGTGCGCGGTTCCTTTTTTAATCAGAGTTAGACTCAGTGCGCTTCGTACCAGATCCTTAGCAAGAAAGTCAAGGGGCGCAAGTATCTTTCCCACCCGAACATACTCCCCATCATTGAGATTTCGGAGACACTGTTTCCACTCTGCATCATGAGCCCATGGATGCCAGATGGCAATATCATGCAGTACACCCAAACGAACGAGGATGCCAATAGGCTGATGCTGGTATTCATCCATCAGAATTGGTAGGAGCACTCTGCTGACTACATCGGCAACAGCTGGCGGATGTCTGCGATGGCCTCGAATATCTTCACAGGCTAAATGTTATACATGGTCTTATTGCTCCGGTAGGTGATACAAAAGGGCTTGTGTGTTCGCTCGCAGTTAATGCTTCGCACTTCCAGGGTAATATTCTGATTACTCCAGACGGTAACGCGTGCCTTGGGGACTTTGGAATTCGAAGTGCATTCGCCACGCTCTGGTGGTATAGTTTCAGGCCTAAGCTGGGAACTGCCCGATATATGGCCCCAGAACAGTTTGACCACAATAGTAGCGTCAGGTTTGCTTCAAAAGAAAGTGACATTTATTCCCTTGCAATGACTTCATTTACGGTATGCCCCTCCCCCGTCAGGAAAGAGAGTGATACTTGCTGTAATCACCCTGTTGCTATTAGGTCCTCACAGGGGTATCGCCATATGATGGGATTCACGACTACAACACTATCGCTCCCTGCATTAAATCCGGGGAACGACCTCCCCGCCCAGGAGATCAAGATGTGAATCAAAGGTTGGGGGATGAAGTATGGCATATGATTACGACTTGTTGGAGTGAGGACCCAAAGGAACGATGGGAATTGTCTGCTATGCGCGAGCTATTTTCACCGAGTCCCCAGAAGGTCTGGGATCCCAATCCGGACAATCAAACACCCGAGGCACCGGAAGCCCGGGGGGTCCTGAATGTTGAAACAGGGCGACGTCAACGTAAGGGATTCCTCCCACGGATCACGTCTCTATTCCAGTTCCTACAAGTTCCGGAACCGGAAATTGAGAGTCGTGTTAATGGAATGGATCAGGCAGGCTTTTCCGCCCTCCCTACTCTCCTCCGGTGCTGATGCAAGCTGCAGCGTCTCGAAAATGAGACTATGTCAGATCGGGAACGGCTGAAGTTGTTCAACAAGTTCTGCAAAACATGTAGCCGACATCGCGTGATCCCCAAGTCCATGCACATCCCAGATTGTTCACAAGGCTCCACAGAAGTGACAAGCGGGGGATGTGCCGATGTATCGCAGGGTGTATATGAAGGCCGTCGGGTAGCGATCAAGGTTGTGCGCGTGTACATCACGAGCGACCTAGATGTCATCCTCAGCGTGAGTCTTCCGTCTGCATTGTTGTACTCATATGCATGAATACATTACAGAGATTCTGTCGAGAGGGAGTTGCATGGAAACACCTCCGGCATCCGAATATCTTACCGCTCATTGGAGTAACGGTCAGTAATCAGCGGTTTGCAATGGTTTCCGCGTGGATGGAAAATGGGAATATCAATGAGTTTGTTGAAAGAGATCGACATGTGAACCGTGTTGAGCTTGTACGTGTTGCACTTGACACCAGTGGGACCCTGACTAATTCACCATTCAGTTGGTTGATGTTGCAAATGGCTTGAAGTACATGCATGACCTCAGCATTGTCCATGGGGACTTGAAAGGAGTATGCGTTTCCTCAAATCAGACATTCACACACTTATCACCAATCTACGAAGGCGAACATTCTCATCAATGAGAACCGACGAGCCTGCATTGCTGATTTTGGCCTCACAACCATAACCGGCATCACGACTCATGCTGCTGCTGGGGCATCCCAGGCATCGTTAATCTCAAACGACTCGCTGATGTCATTTACTTCGGGGGGGACATACCGGTGGATGAGTCCCGAACTTCTATACCCGGAGCGGTTCGGGATACCGCAATCAGAGGGCGATAGACCGACAAGGCGGTCTGACTGCTATGCTCTCGGCATGGTCATCTATGAGGTGGGTGTTCGCGCGAATCGGTTCGTGGTTCTGGACGGTTAACCGGTAATTCCCCAGGTATTATGTGGTCACCACCCCTACGTCGGAATTCAGTCGGATATTCTGGTAAGGAATGCGATCATGGAAAGGATTCGTCCGGAGAAACCGCAGGGCGCGGCACACCTCGGATTCAACAATGATCTGTGGAGGATCATCGAGCTATGCTGGTTGGAGGATCGTAACGCACGACCTAGGATAGATGGTATTCTTTCTTGCTTGACCGAAGCGACGGCATTTTGGTACATGAGAGATTATTGACCCACGATACGGTAGCGGAACGATATGCCTGTTGATAACCCCCTCTTCACTCGCTCTCCCCGCACACATGTTCTATTGTCTGTTTTTTAACACATAACGGAATCATATGTATTCACCGAGTGCACCGACGCCTGATTTGGGGTTTAGGAAGGGGATTATCGACGAACAATGGGTTCCCGGGTGATAAGCCTCCATGATGGCCACATCAAGCAATGTCCGCCTCATCCGCATCCCCTCTAACGGCTTGGGCACTTTTAGAATGAGCTTAATCTTTCCGGTGCCCATCTCCTTTTTGAGAGTACTGTCGTCTCAGTGATTGCCCCAGGCGTTACGCGATCTCGGTATCAGACACACCAGGGGTCTGGCGGCACCAGGGATCAGGATAATATCGCCTCCCTGAGCCAACACCCACACTGAGGCAATTTGGCTGAGCGGGCAGTGGCATCATTCGTTGACCTCCTTCGTCTTATCCGTGAACTTGAGAATGTTAGGGGAACTCTCCCTCGAGTACCTCGCGATGTATTCACGAAAATCACTGGAAAGGAAACATTCGAACGACCTGGAACGTATCTAAGGACGACAGGATCGGGTTCCGTCGTCGGTAAGATTGAGATGTGTCACGGTGCTGGGACCGGACAAGTGTTCCCGGATCAGTGCAACCTAGGTGGCGACGAGATACTAAGTGAAACAATCCGTTTATCTGAAGAGTACTCGCGATTCACAAACCAGGACCCTAGTCTGCGGGATGGTGTTGAAAGGTCCAGAATGCCTGGCTCTCTGAGATCCTGGCTTCCGCTCTTCGTGGGGCACATGGTCCGCCCCATCGCGGTCATCCGGTTTGGGTACTCTCCCTTCATCTTCGATGTCGAAAGTGAGTCCATAGACCTTCTAAAACCTCGGCGGAGTTCGTCACCAAGGCTGTCGTATACTCTTCCCTGAGGAGGGGTCTCATCACCTGCCACGACGTGAGTCGGTTGACCTGGAGAGCGGTAAGATGACCCACTGAATGATCCGCATAAATCTCCTGACGATTCAAGGCGGTAGGCTTCAGAACCATTAGCCGCGGTCCCACTCGACAATTGTACGTATTCGTCGTGGTGAAGGGAAACGAAGCTAAGTTCTGCGCGTTGGTTATGACCTCAGGGAAGTAGTGAAGAAGGTCACATAGGATAATGCGATAACGATGGCCTCGGACTCATATGAAGGGCAATATACTGACAGAGGATTAGAGTTAGATACAGACGAGCCCACCGATATAAATTGCTGCCAACACGGTAAGATTTATAAGGGTGGAACACGAAATAAAGTGATGTGAGCATACATGGGTTTACAGGGACGTGATCGCATGGTGGGTTGGGATGGCGGGGAAGTGGTGTCTAGGGCGGCAAGGCTTCTGGTGTTTTACGGCTTTCGAGGGACGACAAGAGAAAATGATATCGAGGCATAAGCATACGGGACCACACGGGAGGTTGATGAGGCGTGGGGATAAGTTATCAGAAGCGCGACGGGACAGGACCGTGACGCGCTCGTCTTTATCCCACCACCCCCGAGTCCCACCCAAAACGCGATGGCCGCCACATTCGATCCAAAGTACAGAAAAATGCTCAGTACTCCAATACTGTCAGTGACCACCGTACCTACCGCACTTGCCTAAGCTCATAGACCAGGTGCTAGCCTCGGAGGGCCGTGCCAAGACGCAATTGACTCTCTCCAAAAACAGATAGATTTCTGTGTTGAGGAGGCCAATCGGTTGAGATACGCCCAGAACTCGCACCTTCCAGTTTCCCGGTTACCCGCGGAGCTCCTGTCGGACGTGTTTCTCTACGTCGTTGAAGCCGGACTTCAAGACGGCAACGCGAGATTCACCGCCGGAACATTCAGTTTCCTCCAAGCCTGCAGACGTTGGAATGAAGTTGCTATCGGATTCCCCCAGCTTTGGGTTTGGTGGGTGGCAGGTGCCGTCAAAGCGTGGCATCTGTTCAAGCCTCGTTCGGGGGACGCCCCACTGTTCCTGACCTGGCGATCTCACCTCACCGACTCCGCGCGGGATAGCTTGGTGGATGCGGGTATTTCAAGGAGGATTCATCAATTCGACTTCAGTGGTGGTGGCGAGCAACTGCAGCGCCTCCTGGACACCCTCAACTCGAGTTCTATTTCAATCACCTCGTCGATTCGGGTGCAGCTTATCGGATCTTACCCCCGCCGGAGTGTAAAACACCTTAATCGATTCTTCTCTTCGCCTCTTCCGAACCTTTCGAAGCTCGACATTGAGAACTTCCTACCCGACTCCTCGTCCTCCCTCTTCACGACGTCGAACCTCACTTCGTTGAGACTCAGCCTTCCCCGGGCATATAAGCGCCGATTCACTCAATCCCAGCTCTCGAAAATTCTTCAACAGCATCCGAATCTTCGGGAGCTAGACTTGGAAGGCGCATTGCCTCCGGTAGATAAATCAGGTCCATCAGTCCCTGTCGTCCTTTCAAACTTGGTCGACCTGAAATTGTACGACGCCGACTCAGCCATCGTGGGATTCACAGACCTCATCAACATATCCTCCCCTCTCCGTAATGTCGTCATACGCTTTTACGCCGCTCACGTTCCGACTCTTGTCGCCACCGTGAAAAAGATACTCACGGCGTACTATGGATGTCGGGGCTTGGAGCGACCTCGCAGGGCCGACCACCTTACCATCTCATCGGACCCAATGGAGAATACCCTAGCCATCGATGTTGGATCTCCCTCCACTCCTTCGCCCAACCTCAAGCTTCGATTCCATGGAATTGTGGGCATGTTTACAGGGGATATCGTTTCCCTCTTCCCATTGAAACATGTCCGCAAGTTCACCATCGAAGGGCCGGCCGTTCCCATGGACGACTGGTATAGGACGCTTCGGGGGATGAGGGGCCTTTTACACCTGCAGCTCAATAGCCTAGCAATTGGACCAGCATTGAGTGGATTGGGTTTCGACGACAAAGGTATGTATGGGGAAGCTACCAAAATCGAATTGAATCGCTTACATGCACATAGCTGAGCAATACCGCCCGCCCGCCCCCAAACTGCAATCACTGACGCTCCATGGGGTCGATGTTTTCTCCGGACAACAACAGAATCTATTAGATGTCTTGAAGAGGAGGCGTAACCACCAAATGGGCTTGAAAAAATTGGCCCTTCGGTCATGTCGTGTGTCCACTATTGAGTACAAGACAGATCTCAAGGGACTGGTGGAGAGGATTACCTGGGATAATGTGACGGAGATGGGCTCAAACTGTGAGTCAGAACTTGATGAGACGGATTCGGAGTTTGATGGTCTTGGCTACTGGGGCTATGGGAGAGGTCGGTACTATTGAACCACCTGCGCAGGCCCATATGAAAAGGTCTCCTCCAAAGTCCGGGGTAGCCACTTCTGCTGTATGATACTTTGTGATTCCTGTCCACCGAGATGGAAATGGCTGTTAAGCTTCGTAGTGTACACGCTCGATCGAATACCGGAACGTCTCACTGGCGTCCGGCGGGGAGTCGAGAAAATCAAGGAAACCTTTTGTAGTCGCCGATTACAAGACCGGTCACCGACTTCTATCATGCACTCCGAAAACTACGAGCAGAAACACCAAATTGAAATGCTGGACTTTGTAATCGGCATTGTTGGCATGGCGGTGCCTTCGAAGCGGATTTCTATTGAGGGGGCGGTCGGCCTGTTGGGGCGGGGTCACGGCATCCGATTCCTATACTCAACCCTGCGCTTATGATTAAGGGTAGAATTGGACACTTCGAACGCAACGAATCACAAGGCCGCGCACCATAAACTAGTTAATCGGCCATTTCCTAGGATGGTGTCGGTATATATAGGGCAGACGTGGGTTACGAAAGAACTATGCAATGGATGCGAGCGAGGTAAATACGATATTACGACTGATCCCAGCCATTGGGGTATATCATGAGTTTCGTTGGTTGGGATTACACGAGTGCCGGTAAGATTGGCAGGACGATAGCTCGGGTGCGAGTGACGTCTCAGCGAGCGGTATGTACTCACACGCGACACCCTTGTATGAACTTCATAATAACCTTATCTGCCAGAGTGTGCTTGTGGGCGAGTGCGAAAAAGGGTCCGGGGGATCGTTGACCTTGATTCCACATGGTACAGGAACACCCGCCCATGCCCCAATTTTGGATATTTGGGCACGCCTTGGGCGGTGGGGTCTGTACTTCGCAACACTGGTGTTCCGGACTCTTGAGTTGAAACGGGATTTGCGGTCGGTGCTCTCCGGGCGAACTTCAGGTTGCCGTCGGAGGAAGCCAAGTCGTCAATGTGTTCTCGGAGTGCTATGAGAGCTCGGACATCGTAGGTGTGACGATCATTTCCACAGATTCGCGCGGGAGTGAGACGGAAGGCCGTACGATAGGTGTCCTTGAGATTTCGTGACCCCAGCAATCGATTGATCTTGGCTTTGGCCCTGTGCCAGATGATGTGAGTGAGGGTCGCCGAGACTCAGCCCTGTGCCACGTCCAGGACACGGTTGTCGGAAGCGTTTATCATTTTCTCTGGAGACGTACCTGGGGCAAAGAACATAGGTTTCTTCGAGTGACCTTCATTCCCGTTGTGTGAAAGCGTCGCAGTGGTAGTGAGAGGAATATCGGTCACTCAGGCTCCGCCTCTTGAGAGTGATCGATATCGAACAAGCCAAACTACAGGGTGCCGGTGGTTGCTTATACGTCTCATTTCTGATGGACTAAACGGTCTATCCAAAAGTAGATTGAGGTGTGCAGACGAGGGGCAGTGCGGTAGAATTAATTAGTGTCGTTCCGTTCCGAAGCCGATGCGCAGCACGTAAACCACTCCCGTTATCGTCGGGGTCAGGTATGCGACTGAGCGGATTGTCCTTGTCTTGTGCACGACGGATACCGGAGAATGGTAGACGACGAAGAGCTGTGGACTAGACTGAATAAAAGCGATACAATGAGTTTGTGGGCAGGTCTGGTAATATCTCCCGCTCCCGAGTCGGAGAGGTGCTTCTATCACACTCTTTCGATGGATCATGGCTGTATCGCGAGGAGCAGTGTTATTTGTATATTTATCGTCTACTCATTTCGTGATACTGGAGCGCACCCGGTGCAATTTCTTTGGGAAACGAAGTTGCGAGGTGGTTGTTTGGCAACGGCTTGGGAACCAAACAAAGAAGAGTCACGCGTCCATCCCGAAACCCGATCCGCCTTGCCCGCCATCCAGATGGTTTGGGTAATTTCTCGGCGGGCTTTAGTGGCTGTAAGTGGCAGGGTGCAGGGCCGCGAACCGCCGCACCCCCTCCATTAGTGGTGGTCTGGGACTCGCTCTTGTTAGTCGTTCACAGGATTCATCAAGAAAAACCCGAAACGATCAGTTTCGGTTAAAGTTCAATGCATTAGTCCCAGCCTCGATTCAGAGGCTCCCTCCCCTCCTCTGAATTTGAGGCTGGATTCCAGCCTACAATCACCCACAAGATGTGTTCCGGCCCATGTGTGGGCTGCGTACCTGATGGATTTACGCGACTTTCTCATCCATCGACTGGATATCGAAACAAACACCAGCCAAGTAGGTCGCATTGCGTCCTCTATTGCCACGGCGCTCACCATGGATGCGTGCTTGGTAGCGTCTGATTGGTCTGACTCGGCCCGGTCGCCTTGTGTCACCTCTCACACCTACCACGATATCGGTGTTTCCAACAACCAGAGGTATAGGTCGCTCAAGGGAGCCCAAATCCTCAGTACCAAGTATGATTCCCCCCCAGTACACGTGAACTAGCTCTGACCTCTGCGCCACTCGTATCGTGGGACAGGTCTCTCAAATCGCATAGTGGTAGTTTGGCATTGAGGCAAAACAAAAATCAATCGCCTGCTCCGTAATGCTTCAGGAACACCCGCAGTGCACGAACCGACCGGTCGCTTCCCATACAATATCATGGTTACCATCATCGCCTACCTCACCCACAGCTCCCGCACTCTGAAGGCATGCTCGTTGACTCGCCGCTCGTGGCACATCCCCACGGTCCCGCATCTTCACCGTACCCTCAACCTCAGGGAGAGGACTCCTAAAAGCCGTGGAAAACTGAAGCCACTA
>Ga0307517_10010726_pt1 | contig 12781 bp, 11 predicted proteins | sample 23_EM_MG_FD_194515 | JGI IMG/M metagenome (GOLD analysis project Ga0307517, IMG submission 194515) | Populus trichocarpa ectomycorrhiza microbial communities from riparian zone in the Pacific Northwest, United States - 23_EM | ecosystem: Host-associated > Plants > Roots > Unclassified | place...
AATTGTTGAAACTCAATGTAAAAAAATAATCTCATCTTTGTTATATGGTATTATGGAATGTATATATATAGAAAATATTATAGCACTACTCTAGTATTGTAATCTCTATATTTACTATTGTATATTTCCATACACATATAAATATGAAAGGTTAGTAAACTAATAGGTTAAGCCTCTTATTTTTTCTCAACTTGATATCAGAACCTTAACACATCAAAACTTATATCTCCCTCTTCCTTATGTACTTTGCTGCTGCTACCGACTTCTCCCTCCACCAAATCGGCACTACTTCGTGGCCAGCCGACCACTCACAGGCTATTACCGGTAGCCCCTTCCCCTTCCCACAGTAACCGTCTCCCTCTCTTGTAGAGCATGACAATGGTTCATCTTCTCATATTTTTGGCATTCCTCTTCATATTATAGGGGCCTCAACTCTAGCTATAGTTGTTTTGTCCAACACTCAACAAGTTATTTCATTGAAGCTTATGAACATCAATTATCTCTATTGACGAATGCAAATGAAGTCATATCTTCTTGGTCAGGGTGTCTTCCACTTTGTTGATGGCTCCATGTTGTGTTCTCCTTCTCATGTTTTTGACAGTTTTGTTGGTTCTCCTTCGACCATCAACGCCTCTTTTCTTCATTGGAAGCAACATGATCAACTTATTTTGAGTGTGTTATTCTCCTTTCTTTCAATGAATGTATTGCATCATGTGGTAGATTGTCAGACCTCTCATTGTGTTTGGCGCACTCTTGAGCAAACTCTCGCCTCTCCGTCTAATTCTCATATTATGCAACTTCATGGGTCTTTTCACGATCTTCGACAAGGTGATGCTTCGGTTGCTATGTATATGCAACAAGTAAAAACCCTATTTGATGAATTGACTGCTACTAGCCGACTAATCTCTCTTGAAGATTTCAACCTCTATGTGTTTCATGGCCTCCGTGGTGAGTTCAAAGACTTGGTAACCATCCTCGCGACCAAGGCAGAACTATTGTCATATGCTGATCTTCATAGTCATCTCCTTACCCATGAGTTTCTACACAAGACCTCCCTTCAATCCATAATTGTTAACCCCTCTATGCTTTCCATGTTGTCTATGCTGCCTTCTGCCCATCTTGCCTAGTATCAGCACAGCCCCACATTCAGCCGTAACAGAGGTCGTTATCATGGTAAATGGCGTCCCAACAGCAATTGCAACAGCCACTAACACAGGTATGATTTTCGTAGCTTTCAGGGCTTTGCTCCCACCGACTAGAAGCAGAATAGAAGATCATCTGGTTCTTTACAGTGGTCTCCTTATCGGGCCTTGGAGCATAATGTCAAGTGACAGCTCTACTTCTTCTTCAACCATACAGCCTCTGAATACGCTCAGTGTTGCAGCAATGAACAATAGCCTTTTGCTGATCTTGTTGTTGGTAATGTTTCTGCTTCTATTTGGTTTTTGGACACTGATGCGAACCAACACGTCACACTTAATCTTGCAATTGTGATCGAATCTGCACCCTATCTCAATAATGATTATTTGTATGTTGGTGATGATAAAGGCTTTTTTATATCTAATATTGGACATACCATGTTACATTTCTCAAAACACACTTTTACCTTATCTAACATTCTTCATGTTCCTCATATTACCAAATCACTACTTCTTGTTAAGAAATATTTTCGTGATAATAATGATTATTTTGAATTTCATGCATTCATGTTTTATGTAAAAGATCTCACTACCAAAACAGTGCTCTTTTCCGGTTAGAGTAACAATGGTCTCAATGTTCTATCTTAGTCTTCTGCCACGTCCATTCCTTAAGCTTACTAGTCTCCTTACGTTTCTGCAACTATTGATCTGTGGCATCATCGATTGGGTTATCCTACTTCATGTGTTTTTAATTTTTTAGCTTCAAAAAAAAATAGCTTGTATTTCTAGACACTCTCTTGTTCAATGTCAAGCTTGTCTAGTAGGCAAGTCATCGCGTTTATCATTGAAACCTACGGGTCACAAAACTACTACTGCACTTGATTTAATCTTTAGTGATGTTTAAGGCTTCGCTCCTATGTTTTTCTTCAATGGTTTTCGTTACTTTGTTATTTTTATCGATACACATAGAAAACATATATGGTATTATCTTCTTATTGCAAAATCTAATGTGTTTGCTACATTCCATCATTTTCAAGTGCTTGTTGAGCGTCAGTTTTCATGCAAAATTAAATTTGTTCAACCAGATTGGGGTGCTAAATATTCTAAGTTAAATAGTTTCTTTCAGACTATTAGTATTCATCACAGGTTAATTTTTCCTCATGCACATGAGCAAAATGGCACCATTGAGTGTCGCCATCGATATATTATCAAAAGTGGCCTTACCCTTTTAGGACAATGTAGTGTTCCATCATGGTTTTGGAATTATACATTTGAATCATCAGTATATATTATCAATCGCATGCCTACTCTTGTCCTCCAAAATCAATATTCTTTTGAGGTTTGTTTCATCGTACTCTTAATTATAATTTTCTGAGTACTTTTGGGTGTCTTTGTTTTCCTTTTTTGCTTCCATATCATGCTCACAAGTTGAATTTTCATTCATCTCCATGTGTGTTCTTAGGTATATAATTCCTCTCATCTTGGTTATCACTGTCTTGATTTAACATCTCAACGTGTTTATGTCTCCCTTCATTTCCGGTTTCATAAAAATATGTTTCTTTTTGCAAAATCTGAATAGATAGCACAATACCCTAACACCTCATCTCATCCTATACAGCCTACACACTTGTCAACCCTGATTACTTCCCTAAATTTCTTCCCTAATGCCCCGTCGGTCCATCACACCAGCAGACCACCAAACCAGATAGCCTACCCTCCAACCATATCTACCACCATGCAACCGTAACCCAGTCCTGTCTTTATGTCACCATCTGCTTGTTTCTCTAATGATTATTTTGCAGGAATAGGTTCTCCTCTTTTGGAGTTGCATGTTTCTAGGTCTTTTACTGTAGAAACTCCTGGTTCTGCCACAGATTCTCCAAGCTCTGCTGTTGCGAGCTCAACACCTCAGTCGGGTTCTTCAGCCGATCTACAACTCATTATTAATCTCTCCTCTTATCCTCTCCAACAGCTTACAGGTTCAAGTTTTCCTTCATCTCGCCCTACCGCTTGTTAGCATCCTATGGTTTTTTGTCTACAACTGCCCAAGACCGCACATCTAATGACATCTGCAACACCTCTGTTGTACTTATTTATCGGGCAATCTCTCCTCCCAACTATGAACCCACTACGTTCTCTGATGCTGACAGGTATAAAGCTTGGCATGGTGCTATAAGAGATGAAATTCAAGCCTTGTGCTCTTACAACACCTGGTCCTTGGTTCATTTTCATCCTTCAATGAATGTTGTTGGCAGTCATTGGGTGTACATGATAAAGCGTCATGTAGATGGCAGCATTGAGCGGTATAAGACACGATTAGTTGCTAGAGGTTTTACTTAGTAAGAAGTCATTGATTACTCTGAGACCTTCAATCTTGTCATTAAGTAGGTGACTGTCAGGTTAGTCTTCTTCATTGCGGTTTTGTGTGGTTGAAAGATTCATCAATTCAGTATTCATAATGTTTTCCTCAATGGAGTTCTTGCTAAAGAGGTCTACATGAAACAACCTCTAGGTTTTGCTGACTCTGCCCTTCCCTCTCATGTATGCTGGTTACATAAGTCTCTATATGGTTTGAGACAGGCCCCACAGACATGGCACACTTGTTTAAGTGATTTTTTATTTTCTCTTGGCTTTAACTCTTTCAAGGTTGACACTTCCTTATTTGTTTTGTCTGTGGGTGTTGATATCTTTTATCTTCTAGTTTGTGTCGATGATATTCTGCTTACGGGTAATGACTTTACTATGCTTTACCACCTAATTCAATTGCTGAGCTTAGAGTTCAAGCTTCACGACTTAGATGTTGTTTATTATTTTTTAGGCTTTGAGGTTCAGTTCACCAGTATGGGTCTGATGTTACGACAACATAAGTATATTCTCGATATCCTTACTCGGGCTGATATGACCTCTTGCAAACTTGTTGATACTCTTATTTCTACCTCCAAAGTTACCGTGCTATCTGATTTCTTGTTATCTGATCCTACATAGCTTCATCAAATCATTAGTGCTCTTCAATATCTCATCTTTATGAGGTCAGACATCTGTTTTGTTGTTAATAGAGTTTGTCAGTTTAGACGTGCTTCTACAAATTCTCATTGGGCTATCGTTAAATGCATTCTGTGTTATCTTCAGGGTATGACATCTTATGGTTTACATATCACTCGCAGTTCCTTCTTTGCTTTACATGGTTTTATGGATGCAGATTGGGCAGTAACATTGATGATCGCAGGCCTACAGGTGATTACCTTGTTTTCTTTGGTCACACAATGATTTCATGGAAATTAAGCAAGCAACGCACAGTTGTCTGCTCCTCTATTGAGGATGAGTGTAAAGCCTTAACAGACGATACTGCTGAGGTTATCTAACTTCAGTATTTATTGACAAATCTGCAGATCCCTTCGGCCTCTGCTCCTACCATTTGGTGTGATAATCTTGGTGCTACTTATTTGTCTGTGAATCCTATTTTTTATGCTCGTACTAAACATGTTGAGGCTGATTATCATTCTATATAAGATAGGGCTGCAAAGAAAGAGATTCAGATTCATTTTTATCTCTTCTCATGATCAACTTGTAGATGTCTTTACTAAGCCGTTTCCTACCACTTCTTTTACTGCTTTTGAATTCAAGCCTTGGGTCGATCCTCCACTCTCGGCTTGAGGGAGTATATATATTTTAGGACTACTCTGGTGTTATAATATCTACCTTTACTATTGTATATTGCCTTACACATATAAATAAAAAAAAGTTGGCCAACTAATATGTTAAGCCTCCTATTTCTTCTTAACTTATGTTTAAATGTGTAACTGAGAAATTATGTCTTTGGCAATATCTTTGATGTTCGGAAATTAGGTTTTTTTTTTATTAAAGTTCATGAGAAAATTCTCAGTGAGACTCAAGTATAACCACATCATTGTTTTATTAGAGTTTGTGATCAGATAAAACACAACCTAACCACACAAACAAACGAACATGGTGATGGACTCGGTGCATGAGTGTGTATGTTTAATCTACAATTAACATTTAACATTTCAAGAAAGAAAGAAAGAGGCGGTTTGATTAAAAGGAAATTTAATCAAAAGCGCTTTTAAACATGTCTGACCCTGTTTGTTTTTGCGTATCAAAAGCGATTTTGAAAAAATTTGAATTTTATTTTATTTTTTTCTTTGCTTTAATTAATATTTTATTGGTGTTTTCAGATCATTTTGATGTGCTAATGTCAAAAATAATGTTTTTTTAAAAAAATATTATTTTGATATATTTCTGAATGAAAAATATTTTAAAAAGCAACTACAATCATAACCTCACTCTTAAACACGCTCTAAATATCTTGAAATAATTAAAGTTAAACAAGGATAAAAAGGAAACTATAATTAAAATAAATATATGGTTGATTGTTCGATCGGAAACGGTTGGCATTAACTAATTTGTGGAATAATTGAATTTCGAAATTGCCGACAATCATTAATATTAAAGCTCTTGAGTCGGGAGGCACTGGAGATGATATACGTTGGTGTCAAGTGAAAAGAACAATGGAGCTGCAGACTAATAATTACTTTGGGATGCAGACCCTCCCTGCAAACCTAATTAATTTAGAACTCAGGCACGTCCATTGTCCCTGCCATTAGCCTCGACTAGACTTTTCCTCACGATGAATCGTCAGATTTGAGGAGGCAGCAGCATCAGCATGTGTAGCTCTGTCCCGTACTCCTGCCTGCATGCACGTGTACGAGTGTGTGTATGAAAATAAATTAATATTTATAATATAATTTTGAAGGTTAATAATTTGATATGTCCTTTTCATATATTGTTGGAGAAATTTGGTATAAAGATAAAGAAACAGGAAAAAAAAATCTAATAAACATTATTATTCTTAAGGTATATATCTGTCCAGCAGCACATTCGCAGTACAACGTACAAGTACTAGGCTTCTAAACTCTCTAGGAAAAAAAAATACAAGAAAAGACGAAAGGGAAAATATATCTTTTTATATTGTTTTCATGCAGTAACAAGTTTATTTATAGATTTTTTTTTAATTTAACCGGATTATTACTATTCAATTTAATCCCAACAATCATATTTTTCAATAAATTAATTTAGAAGAATTAATCTCACATTAGCTATATATTTTAGTTTCATGTGTCTAGATCTTGATATTTATTTTGATATTATAAATATTCATATTCAAGAAGCCCTCAAGTATAAAAATAATAATGTTTTTTTTAATTAAACTGAATAATAGTTATACACTTTAATTTCAACATTTAAATGTAAAAAAAATAATTAACAAAAAATAAATCTCATTTACAGTTTTGGTTTCAATATTCTTTTGATATTATAAATATTGATGTACAATATATCTCTACGAGACCCACCAAGTAGCCGGAATAAAAGAGAGGATACATTCACCACTACTACACTCATTTATCTATTAATTACCACCAATAAGAACTTATCCTTGTGATATAAACTTCCACCCTTCTACTTTAATGAGCAAGATCACTTATGAATGTTTCATTGACTTGATAATATTATAATGATTAATTTAAAGTAATACAGAAATAAAACATAAAACAAGTTAAAAACCATTAATTTTGGTGATTTTTATTTTATTTTTGACATCAATACGTGAAAATAATTCAAATCGTCTAAAATTATTAATTTAATAGATAAAAAATATTTTAAAAAATATTTTTTTATATAATAATTAATGATTAAACCAAAATACCTTTAAGAACATGATATATCATATTAACAAAGATATTGAAAATTACAACATATATAAAAATTTGTAGAAGAAATGACAATCAATTACTAAAACTTATACACCAAACACTCATTATATAGTTTTCAAAATACCATTAGGACATTTAAATAAATCATTTCTATTATATGAGAAATTACCATTTATGACTTTCAACCAGAGAGCTCAACGACGATGAAGGATGAGCTGAAACATTACATTCTAATCTTGTGTTTTATTCTCAAAAAGAAAAAGAAAAAAAAACTTGTTTTTTACATTCCAAATACCCCCATAGAATTACATATGATAGCATTATGAATGCTCTTCACTGGAACTTCCCTTTAACCATTACGCTCCGCTGCAAAACTTCTTGATCCATGGTTTTCAGCATACACCAGATAATACCAAACCAGTTCTGAAAACGTTGCCAGATCCTCCAGGACTCAAGGCAAAGTAGAAAAGAGTGATTAACATGCTCAGTACTTTCTTCCTCACGAAAAGGATATACTGCTTGGCTCAAATTCATTAAATTTCATCGTGCTAAAAGGGCCCGTATAATAACTGTCTTGGAGAAGCAGCTAATCTTCTCCATGGTAGTGATGTGAATGGGGATGTACCTGGAAATTCTATTATGTTGCTGTAAGCCTTGACTGTGTAAGTCCCTTGTCTGTCACTCTCCCAAGTCCCACATATCCATTTCTTTCTGTACTGTGATATTAATGTAACCCCAATATCAGTCGAGTAAGTTAAGAAGCTGTTGGATAACTTTAATCGTCTTTAATTTCCAGATAAACTTTCAATACCATCCATCCATTTCATATTCCCCATTTCAGCCAAACGAAAAGATAATTCAAAAAGTAAAAGCTACCGCTGTGTGAAACGCTTGATCATAAGAATATAGTTTTCTTGCCGAGTATTCGATTAACTAGTTCGATGGGTCGCAATTATTATCATTATCATACAAATCTGTGTCCACGAGTAGCTTTTGTGCCTAAAGAGTAAGAGGTCGACAAGTAAGAATGGATATACCAAAAAAAGAAGCGATCAGTGAAGAAATAGAGCTGCTTTTGTACTTACAGAAGAGACACCTTGCTAGGTAGCGTAGCCCACAAAACACAAGTTAAGTTCCACCATTCTAATGGAATCTATTCATTGATTAGTGCTCATACATACCTAATTAATATATATACATACACGTGGAGTAGAGCATAACCAAGCCAAAGGTGGGCTCTATATAGTCAAGGCAATGAAATATTTAATCAAGGACTGGTTAGTATAGGGCTAGCTGTTTCTGACCTATATATGATCCACATATATATATATATATATATATAGTAAAGACCTGTTGAATAGTTTATCTTAAGTTGGTCCAGTGGCATCCATTATTGTAAGGTGAGTTCAGGTGTAGTGTGGCAAGTTGCTGCGTGGTTGGTTTGATGGTTAAAACAACTTGTTATCGTTTTTATTTTTGTTTTTTTAAGATTAAATTTTGAGACCAGTACTTACAATAAAAATTATTAAATCATACCATGGAGAAGATATATATTTAAATTTGTTAAAAAATATCTCCAATATGTTTAGAACCCTATTAATTTAATTTAATAAAAAAATCATTTTTAAGATCATTTTAAGTATCAAGGATTGAATTCTAAATGAAATTATAATTAACCTCTCTTATTTTTATGTATAAATTAATATTAAATCTAGTTCTCTTAAAATACTCGTCTACACTCACCATCAAACGGAGAAAAAACAAAGAAAGAAAAGGGCAAGTTGTGTGGCTAGCTGTGTTTAATTAAACAGGGGATAATTTATTGCTGGCAGACGGCAACTGATAGCATTTTAATTAGATGTGTCCTTGTAATAGCAGAATTGAATTTTCAAGGGGCCAGTTTGGCTGACACCATCGTCATCACAAGCTGGTTTCTCATGTCCTCTACGTTTCCACACTCTCTAATCCTCACTTCTACTTGGTCTATAGCTACTTCCTCTTCCTATATATATGTGTGTAAAGCTACAAGCTTTCTTCATGATCACTTGCTCACACGTTAATTATATGCACTTATAAGCTAAAAACAACTATAACCTTGCACGTATAGTACTGCTATATAGTTTTATGAGATAAATATTGCTCACTGGCTTGCTAAACTACAGCGAAACACAGCCTTCTTTGATTTTAGCTTAATTGTAGTAGAAGATGGAGGAGGTAAAAAAGGAGCAGCAGGAAGAAGCACCGATGGTGATTGATTTGGGGAGCATTGACACACAAGGACTGTTTGTGGGGGGAGAGAAGCAGTCGACGTGCTCGTATGTCAACTCACTCTCTTCCCGAGAAATGGAGTCCCTCACTGCTATCTGCGACACCCTTTTCCCATCCGTTTATAATAGCAGTATGATGGCCGCCTCCGCCGATGATGGCTCCACCAATAGCATCTCTACTTTTTATCAATCTTCTGCTTCCATGGCCGGAACTCCTCAACGTGTATGACATCCTTTTCTTAACTTCGTAACTACCCTAGCTACCAACCCATTCATTTTGCACCCTTTTTAATTTACACATACATACACATGCGGCCATGCATTTTTGTTTTTAACAAATTATATTAAGGTTGGTTGAACTAAATTTCCTTTTCTTTTCTTGTATAAATTAATATATATATATATATATATATGTGCATCCAATAAGCTAGCTGAATCTTGCGTCGTTTTGAAACTAATTTACATGTATATTTTTTATAATATATTTTCTCAAACCGCAACGCAACGCAACGCAAAGTGTTTCTTTACTATTTGAGCAAACATGGTGGTGCAGGTAGGAGAGTTGTTTTGTGATAGGGTGCAGCATCCAAAGAAGTGGCTGATAAGACTGACGCTATATTTGTTATCTACATGGATCGGTACCTTCATATTGTGTGGATTGCCCAGCATTTCACCTTCTTTTCCCTACTTCCTGAGATTTTCTCAAATCTCTCAAAGCAAGAGGGAGCAGATAGTGTTTTCCTGGGCTACCAGCTTTTTCTATCTCCTCAGGATGCTCTTCAAATCCATCAAGCTCGTCATCCCACTCGTGTTTTTCTCTCAGGTATATAATTATATGCACTTTTAATTACTACTTGAATATTTATTTCTGATACATTCTTTATAAAAAAAGAAAAAAAAAGATTTGGATAAACATGCAGGATACTAATCTTAATTAATATCGGCCTTCTTGCTTGTAATTAAATTAAATCAAGATTGATATATAATCCAATGGTGTTGTCCCTGCTTCGAAAAGGTAATTAAGGGCCGGATTTAATTCAATATTTCCTTATCATGACAAGCGCGGAATACTCGAGAGTCAAACATATATTTAATGCCTCATATATATATTAATTTATCAAATAAATAGAGCTGAAATCATCCATCATATATATTCAAAAAAAATTTACAACAAATCCTTATATCTATACATAATCTATTCTATTTAATTATATATGTTTCATAGTAAATAAATAAATGAAGGTGATAGATACTTTTTTTAGATAAGATTTAATAATATAGACCATGTGTGTTTTGGACCGACATCAATTTTCGAATGTGGAAAAGGCTCGAAAAGGTTTTTAGGGGGAAAATCCAAAAAATATATAAAGAAAGATGTCGAGTTGGGCTCATGTTGAACGTGCTTGGGCTTGGCTTGGGTTTCAGCTTGTGCTAGCTTTACCCCATCTTTGTGGGTTGTAATTTTGCCCCTTGGTTTTTTTAGCTCTTAGCCTCTCGTTTTTCAATATATATATATATATATAACCTTACGACTATCCATTGATTTTCAGGTGGATGAAAAGAATGAGAACCTGACATGGAAAGCCATAGGCTATCCAGGGCCTGACCCAGCAGCACTCAAAAGACAAACACAAACCTGCGGGCTGCCAGAAACATTATATGCAAGTCTAAAAGATGATGATGATGATGATGATGATGATCAACATGACTGCAAAGAAGAGCATCTCTTCGGACCTCTTTACAGAGGCCTCGTTGATCTCAACCTTCCAAGGGATAGAGTTGCAGACTCCCTGCGTCAGATTGGATTCCCTGTCTCCATTCGTCGCGGGAAAGACATTGACTCGTCACGGGACTTTTCTACTAGTAATCCTAGTTTAGTCATCAAATGTGACGCAGTAGTAGTTGGTTCTGGCTCTGGTGGTGGTGTGGTTGCTGGGGTTCTAGCAAAAGCTGGTTATAAAGTGCTTGTCTTGGAGAAAGGAAACTATTTTGCTAGAAACAATCTCTCACTTCTTGAAGGGCCCTCAATGGATCAAATGTATTTAGGTGCAGGTATGTTAGCAAGCGATGATATGGGAGTGGTAGTTCTTGCAGGCTCTACTGTTGGTGGAGGTTCCACAATCAATTGGTCAGCTTCAATTAAGACCCCGCAACATGTGATCAATGAATGGAGCGAAACCTACGACCTTGAGTTATTTGACAGTAAATTATACAAAGAAGCATTGGATGCTGTGTGTGAGAAAATGGGAGTTCAATCTGATATTGATGAGGAAGGTTTCAATAGTGCTGTTTTAAGAAGAGGGTGTGAAGAATTGGGCTATCCTGTAAACACTATTCCTCGAAATTCTGTGCCGGATCATTACTGTGGCTGGTGTTGTTTTGGCTGCAAGGATGGAAGAAAGAAGGGCACTTGTGAGACATGGCTAAAGGACATGGTGAATTCAGGTAACGGTGTAATTCTTCCTGGATGTGAGGCTATTAAGGTCTTGCATGAGCGAAAGAAAGGGAAGGATCGAAGTACTGCATCGGGAGTAGCTTTTGGATTCGAACACAATGGAATGAAAGACTTGTGTGTGGTTGAGTCCAAGGTGACTATTGTTGCCGGTGGTGCTCTCAGCACTCCTGCATTGCTAAAAGCAAGCGGCTTAAAGAATGCCAACATTGGTAAACACTTACACCTCCATCCAGTCACAATGGCATGGGGCTACTTCCCAGAAGCACCTAATTCAACCACGGCGTGGCCAGAGGAACAGAAGAAGAGCTATGAAGGAGGGATAATGACAGCAATGTCAACAGTTGTTGCAAATGTTAACAAGTCTGGATATGGGGCAGTGATACAGACGCCATCATTGCATCCTGGTATGTTCTCGGGTCTAATTCCATGGATTTCTGGAGCTGATATGAAAAGGAGGATGTGCAGGTTCTCAAGAACTGCCCATGTATTTGCTCTGGCAAGAGATAGAGGATCGGGAACCGTGAATTCGCCAAGCTCAATAAATTACAGAATGGATGCTGAAGACGAGAAGAATCTACAGGAAGGGCTAGAGAAGACACTGAGGATACTGGCAGCTGCAGGAGCTGAGGAGATCGGAACACATCACAGCACAGGGAAGAGCTTAAACGTGAAGAAAGTGAGTTACCGTGAATTCGAAAGGTTTGTGAAAGAGGAGAGTGCAAGACCATTAAGAGACTTAACAGGACAAATATGTTCAGCTCATCAGATGGGGAGTTGCAGGATGGGTGTGAATCCAAAGGAGTCGGCGGTGAACCAAATGGGAGAGGCATGGGAAGTAGAGGGACTGTTTGTTGCAGATACAAGTGTGTTTCCAACTGCTCTGGGTGTCAATCCAATGGTCACAGTCCAAGCTATCGCTTATTGCACTGCACAGTCAGTTGTGCAACTTCTTTCTAGGAAGAGAACTCATTACTAACTTGTATTACTCTTCACATTTATATATGTCTGCTATGTACTCATGATCTTGCAGGTATAATAAAGTTCCTGCAACTCTCAAAGTTCCCTGTGTTATTTATAGCCAAAGGTAAAGATGATTGTCTTACTTGTTAAAAAAGCCTAGATCCCAACTCAATTTGGCCCTTCCAAAAACGAACGCGGCAGCCTGCTTCCCCTAAGGACAGCATGACCTTC
>Ga0307517_10010727_pt1 | contig 12781 bp, 11 predicted proteins | sample 23_EM_MG_FD_194515 | JGI IMG/M metagenome (GOLD analysis project Ga0307517, IMG submission 194515) | Populus trichocarpa ectomycorrhiza microbial communities from riparian zone in the Pacific Northwest, United States - 23_EM | ecosystem: Host-associated > Plants > Roots > Unclassified | place...
ATTATACGGGATATCCAGTTCTTTTACGCTATGCGCCGTGCCTGCCGCATAAGGCGCCACCCGCATGGGGGAAGTGGATTTATAGGCGCTCATCTCCACGTCCAGCAAAAGGGTGAGCCGGTCGTTGACCGCATAGGAGAAACTGGGCGCGATGAGAAAATTCCGGGTGAACCCTGCATCCTGGAAGCTCCTTTCACTGTGCAGGGCCGTATTCACCCGCAGCAGGGCCGTCTTGTCCGCGTTGACCGGGGTATTGATATCCATCGTCAGGCGGTTAAGATCCCAGCTGGCGCCCGAATAGGATACTTCACCCTTAAAGCTATCGAAGGGTTTCTTCGTGACCCGGTTGAACAAGCCGCCGAAGGAGCTCAGGGTGCTGCCGAACAGGGTGGCCGAAGGCCCCTTGATCACTTCGATCCTTTCCAGGTTGGCGGGGTCGATGGTGGTATAGGTGAAGCTGCCGACGCCGTTGCGTACCAGCTGCGGCGTGGGAAATCCTCTGGAGATATTGGTAGTCCTTCCCTGGTTCCTTATTTCGGCAATGCCGGCGCCGGGCACATTCTTAAAGGCGCTGTTATAATCCGTTATCATCTGCTCCTTCATCAGTTCCTTGCTGACGACCGTATACACCTGCGGGTTCTCCATATTCTTCAGGGACATCTTCGACACATCGTTGCTTTCCTTTTTGGCAAAACGGTTGCCCCCACTGGAAATGACCACTTCCTCCAGCTTTTGCGAAGATACCTGCAGATCGATCTTTACGCGGACGACCTCTCCGTGCGTGGCTGTCACCGCCAATATTGTTTTTTCGAATCCGACCATCGACGCTTCGACATGGTATTTCCCTGCCGGGATATTCTTGAAAGTGAATTCGCCGCTTTCATTGGTGAGGGCGCCTTTCGACAGCTCCCGGATGAATACCGATACGCCCGTTGCGGGCTGCCCGTCGCTGGCCAGTACGACACCGGTGATCGTAGTGGGCTTTTCTTCTTCCAATGGATAGGCAAATGCGGAGCTATGATTTATTAAGAGAAATAGTACTGAAAAAGCTACTTTAACCAAATTCGTAATACGATGATATGTCATAAAGGGGTCTTGATTTGGAAGGCAAAACTCCGCTTACGGCGCGATGATCCGTCCCGAGATAGGGAAATCGTATTTATAGATTCGGGAAAAACTTATGCTGCGTTCAAAGGCTGCCCGCACTATTTGGGGAAGAAACTCTACGATATACCCCAATTACCGGCCCGGCGCCTGACATTGGGTCACAAAGCAAGCGGTAAAGACTGGCACATTCATTGGAAATGATCGTATGGTAAGTTTCATGCATTATTTCGTTCATGTTTGTATACCCCGACAGCTATGAAAAGGATACTGGTCGTCGATGACGACAAGGACTTGCTGGTAACTATTAAAAGCTTTTTAAAAAGGCAGGGATTTGATCCTGCTGTTACTACTTCCTGCGAGGAGGGCCTGCAGATACTCGACGCTTTTAAGCCGGATCTCGTCTTTATGGATATCAATGTAGGCGATGAGGATGGCCGGGAAATGTGCAGACAGATCAAGGCCCGGGCAGAATATGAACATATCCCCGTCATTCTTATCTCGGCCAATCACGAGGCCTTGCAAACTTACAGGGATTATGGAGCAAATGCCTATATAAAGAAACCTTTTGAACTCTCCGCTTTCCTCCAGGCTTTGCGTGATCACCTGTAATATTCTTCAGATACCTCCGGTTATCACGAGACGATCACCTTGTTCTATGCGGTTACCATCGCCGATTACCTGATCACTGCCGGTATTACAAACCTTACGGACGAACAAATTGAAATTTTCTTACAACAACCCTTTCTTGCCAAAGAATATACGCTTCATTTTTATAGCAAGGAACTGCTTATGAGCAAAGAAGCCAGACGTAATTGGATAGCTCCTGATAGGAATCTAAACCCTGCGTAAAATCTTTCTTTTTTTCTTAATTACTAATAGTAAATTTGTACTATGAGTGAAAAGGACATTCAAAAGTTGATGGACCTGGCTAAAAGAAAGCTGTCTGAAAAGCGCACAAAAAAGCAGGCGCTTGCTGCCCTTGTTTCTGCCGGCATCTTGACAGAAAAAGGGAACTATACTAAACCTTATCAGAACCTAGCAAAGGTTATTAAAAAGTAACATGTACAATTCAAGGCCGGGGCTTCTAATTGGCTTCCATGGATGTGAAGCTGATACCCGGGATGCCCTTTTGGAAAATCCTGATACAATTAAAAAAAGCGAAAAGCCGTATGATTGGCTAGGCCATGGTATGTATTTTTGGGAAAATAATGCCGATCGGGCCCTTCAATGGGCAAAGGATAAGAAGAAAAGGGCCGAAATAGCGACTCCTGCTGTTATTGGAGCAGTTTTGGATTTAGGTTATTGCTTTGATCTTACTGATTCCCGTTTTATTTCAATGATTAAGGCCTACCATTCCGTAAGCGCAGGGATATACTGAGTACAAAATATTCGATTCTGCAAGAGGGATATTTACCGAGGGAGGTCCGGCGTACAACGGTGCTGGAATTGTTGAAAAAACTCATATTCAGATTTGGATAAGAAACATCAATTGTATAAAAGGATTTTTCCTTCCTCGCAAAGAGATCAATTTTTTTAAATCTTCTCTACCTTGAGAATGCCATAGATATATCTCCTGGTATTTATTTCCGTTTTAACCATTTTGAGTATTCCAGCCAGTCTTTAAGGTAAATATCTTTTAATTTATTGGCAGACGTTTGCCCAAAACCTTGTTTAGACATTTTTGGATATTCTGCCTGCGATAAGACGTCCCGGTAGTCATTATTACATAGAGTAATATAGGAGTCAATTTTTGCAATGTCACCATTCGAAATTTTTAGAACCGCAGCCAATAACCGATTCTTCCCCTCTAATGAGATACTTACTATTGACTCTAATTTTTGCTTTACTTCCCCATAATAATTACCATAGTCCCTTCGAATGAGTCTGTCGAGCGTTCTATCTGAAATATTTGCTACTGGCTGATGTCCCCGATATTTTATCTTGAGTGTTTCGAACATTTGAGAATATTTTTATATAAGGGAACTGTTAGTCTGGCGATTTCTTCTCCCGGTAAAAATCCATTTTTGTGGTGAAATATTGTAAGGATAAGATCCAGACTATTGCTATGAAGATGCCGATCTTCTGCATGACCGGCAGGATCTCCAGGTAATTACGGGTGTAGTAAATATAGTTGCAGCAATAAAAAACAAGAAGACAAATAATGCAAAGGATCTTAAAGAGCAATAATTTCGATTTGAACACAAAGACGGTGACGTAAAACATGCTTAACAGAAAAAGAGTGCCTCCGATCATTATCGCCAGGTCATGATACGGGGTCACGGCCAAAGATCCGAATGCCATCGCACAGGCGCCGGCATATTTAATTACTTTGGCTGCGCTGCCCGGAGGTATTTTCTTCGAAAATTCAATAAAGAATAGCGCAAAACTAATACAAAGGAAAAGCATTCCGCCAACAGCCCAGGGTACGGATAAATTGTCTACTCCATTAACGGCTTTCGTACTGAACAGGTTGCTCAGGTAATTGTTCTTCCAGTCAAAGCCAGTGGAATTTTGATCATGTTGTGAACCTCCCGGATAATACCTGGTAGCAACAAATAATAGCAGCAGTGAGATAATGATCCCGATCAGTATGGAATGCTTCCTGAGCATGTAATTTATTTGGGGTTAACCAAATATAATCACTAGCTGCGAGATCGTCAAGTTCAGAGATCATTCGGTACGCAAAGACTTTATCGGGTTGACCAGCGCCGCCTTCAACGACTGCGCCCCAACCGTCAACGCCGTCACCAGCAGCAAGGCCCCGCCCGCCAACAGGAACACATCCGCTCCGATGCTCACCCGATAAGCATAATCCTGCAACCACCAGTGCATGCCATACCAACCGCCAGCGGAGGCGATCACCAGCGCGATCATCACCAGGACGACAAAGTCCTTACTTAACAAGGTAAGGATGTCCGTCACCCCGGCCCCCATCACCTTGCGGATACCGATCTCCCGCGTCCGCCTCGCGGTGGTGAACAGGGTCAACCCGAAAAGCCCGATACAGCTGATCAATAAGGTGATGCCCGTCGCAATGTCCAAAAGCCATTCCATCGTCTGTTCCCGCTGGTAGAGCTGCGCAATATCGTCATCGAAAAATCTGAACTCGAAGGGACGGTGTGGGTAGAAAGTTTTCCATTGCCGCTCGATCCGGGTAAGGATGGCCCGGGCTTCTCCTGCAGACCTTCCCTTGGTATCGAGCCTAACCGCGATGTCGGTACAAGCGATGCCCGCAATCAGTAAGGGCTGGATGGGTGCGCGATAGGAGTATTTATGAAAATCTGCCACGACCCCGACGATCGGCACATATTTGTTCCAGGTATAGATCCGCTTCCCGATGGCCTGGTCCGGACTCGGGAAGCCCAGGGCTTTTGACAGGCTTTCATTGATCACCACTTCCTTAAGCGTATCGCTTGGAAACAGGTTCCTCCCCGCCAGCAATCGGATGCCATAGAGCTGGATATAATGCTCGTCGGTCGTAATGGCCTCGACGATCTGCCGCTCCGTACTATTTGCCCTTAACCTGATCGTAAAAATGCCTCTGTCTGAACCCATCGGCGGCATATTCTCGCGGGCCACGTCCGCGACACCGGCCACCTGTCGGATCGTTTCCTCCAGCAATCGGGCTTTGCCAACGCTGTCCTTACGCTCGCCGGTGTCGAAAGTGACAATTGCGTCGGACCGGAATCCGAGGTCTTTATGCATCATAAAGGAGATCTGCCGGCCAATGACCATTGTGCTGATAATAAAGAGCAGGGAGATGATGAACTGGAACACGATCAGCCCCCTCCGCAACCACCATTTCTCGCCGCCTCTCGGCGCCCCTGCGCCTTTCAGCGCCGGTACCGGGGAATGTGCGGACAACAGCCTTGCCGGGTAGAGTCCCGCCAGCAAAGTAGTGAGGATCGTGATCCCCAGCAAAAACAGCAGGTTGACCGGTGCAAACGGTGCGAACCGCAAACCCGAAGGAATGAATTGTTGAAAAACATGCAACACCGGACCGGCCAGCAGGACGGCAATTAACCCCGCCAGCGCCGTCAGTAAAAAGGTCTCGGTCAGCAGCTGTGCGATCAGGTTGATCCTGCCGCTCCCCATCACCTTCCGGATGCTGATCTCTTTTTCCCGTGTCAGCGACTGGGCCGTAGCAAGGTTGACATAATTGATCATGGCTAAAACCAGGATAAACAGCCCGATAGTCAGCAACGCATATAAGACCGACAGTTGGGCGGTGCTGATGGCGTTATCACTTACTATGGGAGTAAAATGTACGCGGCTCAGGGGTTGCAGCTCGATGCGCGGATAAAGACTTTTTACCCAACCCTGTCTTTCGTACAACGCCGACAGAAGGGCCCTGACATGGTTCGGATCGGCTTTGGGCCCGAGTTTCAGGAGCACTGCCGCCATGCCTGTCCTTTTATTATTTTGCGACGGATCAAGACCCAGGCTTTGCTGCAGGAAGCTGTGATCCACCGTCGACAGGGAAATAAAGTCGGTGTAGGGAAAGTCTGTATGTCCTGACCAGTCACGGACGATCCCGCTGACATAGACATGCAGGCTGTCCTGGTAGACGATCTCCCGGCCGATGAGGGTGTTGAGCGGACCGGTCCCAAAATATTTGCGGGCCCTGCTTTCCGTGAGGACCACGCTGAAAGGGTTGACCAGTGCCGATTGCTCGTCCCCGGCGAGCCAGTCGTAGCTCATGATGCGGAAATACTCGGGTCCGGCGGTGATCGGCGTTGCGGGGTAATCGGCTTTTTGCTTTCCCGTACCTACGACTGTGGCCGTGTCGTTGTCCAAAATATGATAGGGCGCCACGGTCTCCAGGCCCGGCACCTCTTTGCGTACAGCCTCGGGCAGATCGGCCAATACAGCCGGCACGAGGCGCTCCGGTTCATTCTTCATAAACTGCGCATAGGAGTTGATCCGGTAGATCCTGCTGCCGCCCGGATGGTTACGGTCAAAGCTGAACTCGTAGCCGGCGATGACCCAGATGACCAGACAGGTACAAATACCCAACGCTAATCCCAGGACATTGACGAGGGTATAAATTTTGTTACGGACCAGGGTACGCCAGGCCATCGTCCAATAGCTTTTGAACATATAAATTCTTTTTTTAAGAGACAGTCTTACCTGACGTAACAAATGAGATACCGATGCGCTATCAAATTGATAATTACCTATTTATACCCTCTGCATGTTCTTTGAGTGTTCGGATTCGATACAGGGACTGTCCGAACATCTGCTTATAGGAGTCCTGGATCGCTTAAAAATAGGGTAGGCGAAAATAATGATGTAGGATGATCGGCCCAACGATATGACCAATGACAATTGAAAGTAAGATAATGAATAACGGGTTTTTTAGTTTGGTGTAGGATTGGCTATGAACGAATTTTAGCTGTTGAATTTTCTCTTCTTTCGTCTTTAATGTATTTATTTCCAAAAGTAGCTGAACAAAAGAACTGCCGTGATTGAAGTTAAGGTATGTCGAAATAAGCCAATCATTATCCGGAGACCCATATTTATTTTCCAGGGTTAGTCCCGTAAAAAGGATTGGGATCATTGATCTTCGTATAGTGCGTCGGACCAACATCATCATAATGGGAAAGACGACTCCGATGAATATAACGCCACACATCTTCTCGTGTATCGAATAACCAATCACCGTAACATCGGCGACAAGTAGGACGGTCATAATTTGAATTAGGAGAGTGTATTGAGTCCTATAGGTAGTAAAGACTTCCTGTAGCTGAAATTTTGAGAACTCTCCCTTTTCGTCTTTGTGGACCATCTTGTACATTATTTGGGGTTCACCAAATGTAATGACTAGCTGGGATATCAGTGATATCCAGATGAAAAATAAATATAAGGGAATATTGTAATTTATTCCTGAATTACTAAAATGTATGGTAAATTAGTCTGTCATCCAAAACAATATCGCTAAAGCCCGCGACACAACGAATGAATCGATGAATGCAAAAAGAGCAGTAAGGCAACTCCCGCTTTTTATATTTATCCTCTTTTCTTTGACCGCCTGGTCACAACAGGAACGACGGTGCAAGATCGGGCTTACGCTAAGCGGGGGAGGCGCAAAGGGCCTGGCTCATATTGGAATTCTGAAAGCACTCGACTCTGCCGGATTGCAGATCGATTATGTTACCGGCACATCCATGGGAGCCGTTGTAGGAAGTTTATATGCTGCCGGTTATTCCGGTGACTCCATTTACCAGATCGCAAGAAGGATAGATTGGACCGCTTTATTACTAAGCAGATCCCCCATGAATTCTTTTATCATGGAGGAAAAGAATGAGTACGGACGCTATTTAATAGAGATCCCGGTGGAAAAGGGCAGGATCAAGATCCCGTCCGGGATCCTGGAGGCGGAAGAACTCTGGATCAAGTTTGACGAACTATATCAGCCCGTTTATAATATCCGGGATTTTGATGAATTACCACGTGGCTTCAGATGTATTGCAACGGATATTTCCACAGGGGAGGCGGTCGTTTTGGATAAGGGATGTCTTTTGAGCGCTGTACGGGCAAGTATGGCGATACCCACCGTATTTACGGCGGTCGATCATAATGATAGCGTAAGACTGGTGGATGGCGGTATTATCAGGAATTTTCCGGTGAGCGATGTCAAGAATATGGGTGCGGATATCATTATCGGCAGCACCGTAGATATTTCTACCCAACCGAAGGCAAAGGACATCACTTCCCCTGTGCAGATCTTACTAAACATTGCCTTTTTCAGGGAACAGGAATACAGTAAAAAAGATATTAATCTTTGTAACTACCTCATTTCACATCCTCTATCCGATTATTCAGCGGCATCTTTTAATTCCAGTGATTCTATCATTGCCATAGGACTGCGTATCGGGAGGCTATACTATCCGTTGTTTAAGAAGCTGGCGGATTCCTTACATGCCATCTATGGGCTGTCCCCGAAAAGACAATTGCCGGAAATCCCCTCTAAAACCATCATCCGGCATATACTGACAGACAGCTTCCAGGTTATCAGCAAGCCTTATTTATTACGCATGCTTAGCTTGGAGGAAGACAGCGCCTATACGGTCGGGGAGTTGGAGGCAAGTATCAGACGGGTATATGGCACCGGCTATTTCAACAGGGTGTATTACAGGCTGGAATCGGTTGCGCCGGGAATTGCTGACATGCATCTCATCACGGAAGAATCTACACAGCTGGCGGCAAAGCTGGCATTGAATTATAATTCGTTTGGAAGGATCATGCTGATCGGGAACCTTACCAAACGTGATATGATAGGCAGGCAAAGCGTTAGTTCTGTTACCCTTGGCCTGTCTGAAAATCCCAGGATCAGACTGGGTCATACCAAGGTGATGGGTTCGACAAGATTTCCGCTGTCCTCAGTAACGGAAATGTACGCAGAGTGGCAGAAATTTTCACGTTTTCGTAATTTTAAAGGGATCGCCGAATACAGACAAATGAATGGTTATTTTGACACCAGGTTGCAGCTTGCTTACAAAAGAAGAGAGTCCTATGCACTGGGGCTGCGGCTGCAGACGGTCTCCGCAACCCCCTTATCCGAAACCATATTAGATGTTGATGGCAGGAATAATTATCTGCAACCCTATCTCCGGTATGAATACAATACGCAGGACCGATTATTTCTGCCGCGCAAAGGAACCTATGTTTTATTGGAACCTTCGGCTATTCTTGCCCAATCGCAAAAGATTACGATCACCTCCGTTGGATTTCCCCTTGGCAGCGCAGATTCATTGGGCATCACCCATTCCAATTTTTTACGGCTGAAAGCACAGATCCAGCATGTTATTCCGGTTAGGCGCAAAAGTATTGTCACCTTGCAAGCCGAAACGGACCTGAATTTTAATAGTACACAGTTGCTCTTTCATGATTTTGTCGTCGGGGGTATACAGCCTGTTTTCAGGAATCAGGTGACCTTTGCGGGGATCCAGGACGCTTCGCTCAGGACCAACAGTCTTGTCAAAGCAGCTGTCAATTGGCGATACCAGGTTGCCGGCAGCCTTTTTGTCGCAGCCACCGCAAATTTCATTTATCATTCTTTCCTGGTAGAAAAATACCGCGAAGAACCCAACAATTTTCTTTCCGGGTATGGACTTACCTTCGGTATGGATACCGTTTTAGGACCCATTGAATTCAGCTTTACCTATTGTGACCAGGCGAAAACGATCTACAATTATCTGAATGTGGGCTTTCGTTTCTCCAGGGATCTGTTCTAGGATAAATTTATTCGAACACCGTATGTCACCATTGTACCGGCTGCTCACTATTACTTATTCCACCATCATTGTTGCGGCTTTTGCCGCCTGTGGTGGCCGTAGTAACAAAGGCAGGCCGCTTGCGGATGGCGCGACCCCCGTCCTCCTGTTCAATGGAACCGGAACGTCCCCTGGCGATCTTGCAGCCATGGAAGCAATCCTGGATAGCAGCCACATCGACTACTCGACGGTGAATTCTTCGGAGTTGAACGGATTGAGCCTGTCGCAGATCGTGAGATCCCGCTTACTGATCGTCCCTGGGGGAAATTTCATAAATATGGGCAACAGCCTCACTACAGTAACCGCCTCGAATATCCGCTACGCGGTGGAGCATGGTCTGAATTACTTCGGCATCTGCGCGGGCGCCTTCCTTGCCGGGAAATCCACCTATTACAACGGTTTCAACCTTACTTCAGGGGCAACCTTCGGTTTTTATTCCGCCGAAAACAGGGGTATCCGTAAAGCAGCGCTAGCCATTACCAGCCCCGGAGCTCCGACCCTCGATCAGTATTGGGAGGACGGCCCGCAACTTTCAGGCTGGGGCCTGGTTGTCGCTAAATATCCTGACGGCGCACCGGCAGTGGCGGAAGGAAAATGCGGCGGCGGTTTCGTGGTCCTTGCCGGGATTCACGCCGAGGCTCCGGCCGATTGGCGGCGCGGCATGATCTTCCATACGCCGGTCAGTACTGACAATGCCTATGCAGCTATGCTTATTCAGGCAGCCCTGAACGGCGTATCGCTACCACATTATTAACCTTTGCTTCAATGATCCAGGGACCGTTATTTAGTTAGCCCTAAACTTCTTAAATTCGCCGGGAATACTAACGTCGGCTCAAAAAGTTAGCTGTAAAAATTGCTGATCCAAAATTTAAACGAACCTAATGGCAGAAGAAAAGATCATTAAACATGCGGGTGCAGCGGCCCATGCACTTCTCAAAAAAAATGCTACCTGGAAAAAAAGGATAAAGGAATTCCTTTTTGAGATCTTTATTATTGTTATCGCGGTCAGCATTACGCTTTGGTTTCATAATTGGAATGATCACTTGCATGAGAAGCAGCTAGCAAAGGGTTTCCTGGTTGGCATCCGGGAGGACTTGAAAATAACTGCCGACAAACTGGAATCAGACCGCGCCTCCTACCAGCACACCCTGGATTATTATGACAGCATCTGGCAACAGATCAGTGAGAATAGGATCGATAAACAGTATATGGATAGCTTAAGCGGAAATCTGACCAATATGCTGGGTTTCGCCTTCGACAATAGCCGTTTTGAAAGTTTTAAATCATCCGGTAACCTGAGGCTGATAGAGGATCAGTCGCTCATGCAGGATATAACCCGCATGTTTACGATAACACTACCTGACCGGGAGGCTTCTGACCGAATTCTTTTTCAGGAGAGGCGTAATCAATACATCACCTACATTGGTACAAAAACTCCCATCGGCTCCCACAATAATTCACAGATCTCAGGGGTCGTGAATGACCCGGCGATACGGTTCCAGATCATGTGGCAAGGCGCCTTGCTGAACGAAATGAAACAGCAGAAAATAAAGTTGGTAAAAGAAATAAGAGGTTTGGTCGACAAAATAGATTCGGAACTGAAAAAATAGTCGCCCAATCGCTGATGGAAATGCTCTCTTTTTTTACTAATTTCGCATGCAGTTATTGCAAGTGCCCGAAATAAAGCGAAGAATGCGACATTCTAATAGTATGCTGTCTCAACGAACCACGCAGCCCTTACGTTACCTGGGCGGCCTCCTGATCATTCTGGGCTTCTTCGTATTTGGCTCTTGTCCCGTGAGAAATGCGATAAGTTCGCGTATTAATGATAGGAATGTTATTTCTAATAACACCTGTACTGGTTATACCTCGGATGAGATCTCGCTTTTTCAGGACGGGATATCCTCTTTAGACTCAACTTTTCCCTTATTAGCCTTTCCCGCTACGGCACTTTTCCCGGCCCTGCATCTTTTTAATAAGATCAACATTCTGCAAGGCGCTCTTTCAGCTCCGGGCGTCCATTCCATTCCAATCTATCTCAGAAATAGAGTTTTATTAATTTGATGTCTCTATTCCCTTCTACAGACTACCAAATTTTCTTTAAGATTATTGTAATCGGTATGCTCCGGTTATGATCAGTGCTATCAAACTTTTTTATTATGCTTAACAACACCTTTTCTATAGCTGGTAAAAATTACTGGCAAATAGCCCCTTTATTTTTGCGCTTAATTATTGGCTTTGGGTTTATGGCTCACGGATGGGCGAAATTAAGCAGAGGGCCCGGGGGCTTTGAGAAATTATTAACCCAGTTAAATGTCCCCTTTCCTCACCTTATGTCCTGGATCACACCTTTGGTGGAAGTGGTTGGTGGGGCTGCTATTTTCCTTGGAATATTTGTAAGTATCGCTGCCATACCTCTTATTGTCACGATGTTGGTCGCCATGTTCGGCATTCATATCCGTTACGGGTTCAGCTCTATTAAGACCATTGGCTTAACCCCGCAGGGGCCGTTGTTTGGTCCTCCCGGATATGAGATCACGCTACTGTATATTTGCGGCCTTATTTCGTTGATCATTTCCGGTTCCGGCAAATTCTCGATAGACGCGATCCTGTCCAAAAGACTGGATCAGGACCAGGAACATTGAGTATCTGGTATCAAGCAACTGCACTACCTGCCACTTTTTATCGGTTAGGGCCTTACGGGGCCCTAACCATATCATTAAATAATAATACTTATCAATGGGAACGGTTGTCATCTATATCTTAATCATAAGCTTTATTGCGACCCTGGTAAGGTCCACATTGGGGTTTGGAGAATCTTTAGTAGCCGTGCCTTTATTTAGTATTGTCATCCCTATGGAGACAGCCGTGCCGCTTTCCGTTCTCATCTCCGTGCTGATCGCGCTGGTGGTTGTTATACAGGATCATAAGCAGATCCATTTGTACAGCGCAAAATGGCTGATTCTTTTTTCTGCCCTGGGGATACCGATAGGCATAGCGGTATTGATCTATGGGAATGAGTTCTGGATAAAAATAGGGTTGGGGATCCTGATAATCCTGTACGCCCTTTACGCGATGTTAGTGAAAAATACATTTCACCTGGAAAAGGACAGCAGGGTATGGCTGTTCATTTGCGGGTTTCTATCAGGCATTCTTGGCGGGGCATATGGGGTTAACGGGCCGCCATTGGTCGTCTATGGGAATATGAGGAAATGGACGGCCAAAGACTTCAGGGCGACACTCCAGGGATATTTTCTACCCGCCAGTTTTATCGGGATAATAGGCTATGTTTTTAAAGGACTGATCACCTTGGAATTACTTAAATATTTTATGATCTCCCTGCCAGCCGTTTTGCCGGCCATTTTCTTAGGCAGGCTTTTAAATCACCGGCTTAAAGA
>Ga0307517_10010728_pt1 | contig 12779 bp, 20 predicted proteins | sample 23_EM_MG_FD_194515 | JGI IMG/M metagenome (GOLD analysis project Ga0307517, IMG submission 194515) | Populus trichocarpa ectomycorrhiza microbial communities from riparian zone in the Pacific Northwest, United States - 23_EM | ecosystem: Host-associated > Plants > Roots > Unclassified | place...
CGTAGAAGGTTACAACCCCAGGACTGCGTAGGATAATGAATCGTAACCACATCACCCTTCCGACTTCGAGGAGCGCATAATGGCCGAGTGGCAGTTGAAACAGAAGAGTAATATCCGTGAGCTTTTCAGTTGCGCGTTGCATGTGCGGAGACGATGTCATCAGCGGCGTCTCCTCGCCATGCGAATGCTTTTAAACGGTTGGCCCTGGCTGGTCTCCTTCGCGACCAAGAGAAGTTTCCCATCGCTCGAATTCAGTCGCGTTAGATAAAGTGGAGCAAGAAGTAGCTGAAGTTAGGAGGTCATTCCAGTGATGAGTGTGAAGACAACCTGCTAGGGATCTCGGAAGTGAGGCGGGACACTCGCGTTATTCCGAAGGGTCTGGGATCGGCGCTCATGAGCGTCATTAACGGAGAGCGGGGTGGCAGGGGCCCACCAGAGGACGTTCACAAAAAACGAGGTTCCAGAGGAAAACACCCTTGATTGCGCCAGCAACTATGCGAAAGGGAGCTCGGCACGGCCAACAGCTCCCCGGCAAAAGAAATAAACGAGCGTCCCAGTAGCTAACTAAAAACTGAATGTGTACGTATAGATAGAAATTAGGTAGGGCTACAAGAGAATGACCGATGACTACAATACCTACAAACGAATGTCCTGAGTACTTGTTAACGAGAGAGAATGTGGGGAGAGGGGTCATGGGGAGAAAAAGCGATGGTACTACAGTACCTATGCTACACAATCATTACGAGACGTGAACGTGAACTGTGAATCGTGCCTACACAGGGGAACGGAGGGGGCGAAAGGCAAAACATGACTGGAGATGAAGGAAGAACCATAGTGGGGGTCAACCGTCGATAGCCAGGATGACAAGCATGAAGGGGGAACGTAAACCAGAAGCAAGGATGTCGAAGAGCCAGAGTGGGTGCCTAGAATTGGCAGACGCCACAACCACCTGTCCCGTTCACACTCGTCCCTCTCAGATCACATTCCTTGAGGAAGATGCTCGAACAAAAGTCAGAAGGCATGACGCCGCTGAGGTTGGTATTGTTCGAAATCGTCAAGGACTGGAGAGAACGAGGGAAGGAGCCTGGTACAGCCTGCTCCAAGCCGTTGTTATCCAGGTGGAGCTGGGTGAGAGCGGCGAGGGACGAGATGGAGGAAGGGATTGGGCCGGAGAGCGAGTTTGAGGAGAGGTCACTGTCGATAGACAAAATGTCAGTAAAACAGTTGTTCTGGGTTCATAGACCTTGAACACGTACAGAACAAGCAAGGAACTCTGTAAACTTCGACTCCCTGCCAAACTTTCAATGGGGTTCGTCAACCTCTGGTTTTTGATGGTCAGGCTCTGCAACGACAGACTGGTGATGGAAGTCAAATCGCCCGCGAAATTCCCGTTCGCGATCAACGTCAGGTCGGTCACTTTGGTCAACAAAGAGAACAAATCGTTAGGTATCGTCGTTATGGCCGTCGATTGTAGGTGAAGTGTCGTAAGGGACGTCAGGTTACGGAATGAGTCTGGTAAGACCCCCGCTGGGGAGCTGCCGTCACCGGTCACTTCCAGAGACTGCAGTTGAGAGAAGACCCCAATCTCTGAGGGGATAAGCGCGGGGGTGGCGGGAAAGGTGAGTTGCCTAAATGTAAATCAGTGTTTGTAGAGGGCTGTACGTGGGGAACGAGGGACCTACAGCGAGGTGACTAAGCCAGAATCGGAACATGACACCCCGGACCAGGTACAGACACTCAAGTCCTTGCCCCATCCGGCTTGTGAAAGTGCAGCCTGCCCGGCTGTGCTTGTATTTTCGAGGATGGCACGCAGTCCACAGAACTGGAGCGCGTTTGCAGCATCAGTGTTGTTGGTCACGTTTGACAGAACCGAAAGACAGGTAGAACAAGGGTAGGCGGAGGGATCCGATGGGGCGTTAAGGGTGAATTGAGATAGACATTCATTGACATCGTCCGATAGTGATGGGTTGGATGGAGTTGAAGTAGGGGTGGGAGATGAAGGCGTGTTCTCGCTGATGATCTTTGTCAACTCGACCACGCGCACGTTCAGGAAGGTAACGTTTCCGAGTAGAGCGAGGATGATAAGGATCAAGAGGAACGTGCACCACCTGAATCGCCTCTTTTTCTGCTTCTTCTGTGGAACCGAATAGCTACGAGCGGGGTGACTGGTCGGGAGAGGCGATTTCTCCTTCCTATCCAAGTTCAGCGGGGCCCACGGTGGCAGCGGGCGGACAGCCACGAGATCAATGTCAGGGTTATTGCTCCGGTCGTCCAAGGTTCGGACGTCGAAGAAGATCTTGGTGAATCTGTCGCGGATCGTCTGCCGACGCATGCTCGAGGAGCCGTGACTCCGCAAGGACTCGACATCCTCCGGGATATCGCGTGTGTTCTTCAACGATGGAGGTGTGCCAGCCAGCGTCAATGAGGCGGTTCTGAGCGGGTGAAATGGAGACGAGTCCAGAGAGAACCTGGAATGTTCGATGCCAAAGTTGTCTGAGGGAGAGATTGAGAGGTGTTCCTTGAACCTCGAGGGTTTTTGCCAGGGAGAGGGTGTGGAAGCCATGCCACTTGAGGGCGGAGTCGTGAGCAATAAAGGGTGGGTGTTGGAAGAGAGAAGAGTAAAGACAGAAAGGGGAGGCGAAGGGCGAGAGAGGACTGGCCTCGTGAGCTTCAAAACAATGGTCCTCGCACCGTCTGCAGGTTTAGCCGATCAATCATTGTCTTCCCAAAAAGGAAACACACGTACTGATCCGCCCCGGCAATTTTTCCCACACACCGAAAAACCGCTTGTCAAGTTGACCCCATCCTCGCCTTTATTTATCGGAGAATGGCCCCAGCAAACATGCTCACAGATGACTCCGACTCCGACGAGGACCTCAATCGGATCACAATTAACGAGCATTACGCCAAAGCGTTCACGTACAGAAAAGAAAGGCAGGAGCTTGAAAGGCGTGAGCATTCATAATTCCCCTGCGTCCCATTCATGATTCCCAAACGTATCAGGCCGCTTTGCTATCTGATCACGCTCGTCTTCGCTGGTGATTAAATTTCGTCGTGACTACGGACGATACAACGGGTAGTCAAGGAGAAGTACGGCTCGGACGCTGAAGAGGGCGACGAAGAGGAGGAAGACTCCGAAGAGTTGGAATCGGAAGATGAAGATGGCGAAGAACTGACTCCTGGTGTGGATGCCGCCATTTTGCGCATGCTGGCAAAGATCAAGCGGCGGGACCCAGAGATTTATGATACGGAGAGGGCGGTATTCGAAGGTAAATCATTCAGGTTTCATTGAATTGAAGATATCTTAAGCGTATTGGACAGAGGAACAGAAAAGGTCTGGGAACCTGGCACCGTCAAAGCCCAAGTCAAGAAAGGAGAAGGTCACTCGGATCTCTTGCCATGAATGGCGCGCAAATGCTGATATTATCTTCCCTAGCCAAAGCCCATCACCCTCCGCCAAGAAAAGCTTGCCGCAGAGCTCGCATTTACATCTCGTTCCCCCTCTCCTGACTACGGGGCTCCAAAACCCCTCACCCACACCCAAGAACAGAAGAAACTCCGAGATGAGACCGTTGCGGCGTTTCACACTGCAGTCTCCGGTTATGCTTCTGAGGAGGACGACTTGCTCGTTCCTCGAGAAAAAACCAAAGACGAGTTGCAACGTGAAGAGGAAGAGTATCAGGAGTTCTTACGTCGGGAAGTCGGGGAAGACCTTCACCAGCTCATTGAGGTCGACCGGGACGCTATCGGCATCCACGAAAATACACCAAGTGGTGAAGGCGACGGTGAAGGCAAGAAGAAGAAGGGGAAGAAGGACAAAGGCAAGGAGAAGGAGAAGAAGCATTCGAGGACCAAGGAGGATAAAGAAAAGGAAGATCAAGAATTTTTGATGAAGTGCGCTCCTTTGTAAACTCTCGCGTTCTGCCAGAAAGAAACTAACGCATTCTTCCTCATAGTTACATCCTGAACCGAGGGTGGATCGATCGGAGCGCAAAACGTCTCCCAACATACACCGAAGTCACCGGTGTACAGAATCGTAAGAAGAAGCCGAAAGCTAAAGACTCTGAAGATGGGGAAGACGTGGCTCAAGGCTCATCTGGTAGTTCTTCCGAATCTGAGGTCGGTGGTGGCACAAACAACGTGATTGAGGACGAAGACGAGTTCGACGACGTTGCGGACGTCTTTGAGGATTCGTATAACTTCCGCTTCGAGGAACCGTACGTCGTTTCCTCACACCCTATGAGTGGCGGTCGAGTAATTTGGTATCTGCCCTCTTCACAGAAACGCGACTGAAATTGCCCGTCACCCACGTAACCTCGCCTCCACCGTTCGCCGCCAAGACACGACCCGTAAGGAAGCCCGAGAACGCCGCAAAACTCGTAAGGAGGAAGAACTCCTTCAGAAACGCGAAGAAGTCAAGCGACTGAAAGCGCTCAAAATGAAGGAGCTCCAGCAGAAGCTTGAGCGGATTGGCAAGGAGGGTGGGTTGCAGGATATCGTTAAACATCAAGGTATAGCCATGTCTTGAACCATATGTTCGTCGAGTTGCTAAGGGTTATTGTCTTAGCTCTCCAGGACTTGGACTTGGAAGGTGATTGGGACCCCGATGCACACGACCGTCAGATGGCGGGGATATATGCGCAAGCCGGCGATGAAGAATTCTATGACGAAGAGAAGCCGACGTGGGATGATGACATTGATATCGATGATATCGTGCCCTCAGCAACCTCATCCAAGAAGGAGAGAAAGAAAAGGAGCAAGGGTAAGGAGAAAGGAAAGACGGCCGGTGACGAGGATGAAGATTACGATATGGATGAAGGCGATGAAGCTTACCGGGAAGACGGAGACTGGGGCGATGAAGGGTGGGATGGCACGGAGGAGACGAGAAAGAGGAAAGTGCAGGAGTACATGGACTCTCTGTTTGAACTCGAATTCAATGACGTCGTAAGTGCTGCCCACTCTCGTTGTGGTGACCACCTTTCTGACAATCCCCATGCAAAGGTCGCTGGAATCCCCACGAGATTCAAATACACTACCACGGCACCTCAGGCATTCGGCCTGACACCCGCGGAGATCCTCATGGCGGACGATAAGGACCTCAACCAGTACATGGGAATTAAGAAGTACGCTCCGTACCGGAAAGGAGGGAACTGGGATGGGCAGCGACCGGAGAGGCTAAAGGAGTTCAGGGACAAACTAAGCTCCAGGAAAGCCAACAAGAATGGTGAAGACGGAGAGGTGCAGGTGAAGAAGAGGAAGGGGAAGAAGGAGAGGCAGAAGGCGAAGGGTGTTACTGCTGCAGAGGGTGCCGTACCGGAACTGGGCGAGCCACAGGCTGGGGGTAAGGAGAAGAAGCGGAAGTTGGAGGAATTGTCAGAAACCGTACAAACCCAAGCAGGACTGGAGGCACACTCGTCGAAGAAACGGAAGAGACGGCACAAGAAATCGTTGCAGACCGCCTCGGCGGAATGAACGAAAATTGGGTCTTACTGTTTTTTGTTTGCCCCCCTCTTTTACTGTTTGTAAACAAGCACGAAAAGCATTTGTGGATTCGTCAGTTGTGTCTTCTATTTTTGAACATACCTGGGCAATCGAAAGCGGCTTCAAACCAATTGCCCACAACGGTCGCGCGGGTCAACAAACCGGCCCTCTCCCCTCTCATCATCATGGATACACAAGCTTGGCCTGGCGAGGGCCTCTTGCTCCCGCGGCTCGTTTTACCCTGGGTGCCGGGTCGGAGAACATGACGTATTTCTCATCATAAGTCACCCGCATCACCTTGGGATGAATGACACCCGACTGATGGTCGCAGCTTAACCTTGGACCAGGTTAGAGACTTAATTACAGGTTGTTTAGGGTCTCCCAAAAACATCCCTTTCCAGGTTTCTTAGCTCATAAAAGATATCTTGGCCGCGTCGGCAGTCACCCACGAGCGGAGGAACTTACTCGCCGTGAGAAAATCTTAAAGATCCTCGACTCACGGCAGGAACTTGTCCCATTTGCAGGTGCCGTGCATGGTCGTCAGACGAGAAGCTTCTCACTTCTCTGGAGAGATGGGGGTCCGCATGACGACGTGGAACAGCTGGTAACAGTTTTGAGCGATCTCGTCCTCACAGAAGGGAACGATCAACTCCGTGGCCTCCTGAGCGCGATTGATCTCGTTGTTGGTGAGAGTGGAGCTCTCGAATGTCGCACCTCGTGAATCCCTGCGATCTGGGAGCTGCATTCGTGACTACAGCAGGACGGTTCAGCCTCATGCCATAGTAGAGAACGTGTACCGGACTAATTGACCTCTTGCCAACGATCGACAGGTTATCGACGTGCAACCTGGTTCCGGGAAACGAGCCAATTTTATTCTTCCACGACCGGTCCCAGGAGGAGGCTCTAATCGGGGGGAGTAAAGGACAATTTCTTCCAGTACATTGGTCCAAAATTGGCGAGGACGCGATGGATGATACTGATGGTAGATTCCAGATCCGAGTCTCCCTCGTAACGCTTGGACCCCATGACCGGATGTCGGTCAGAGACGGACTTGAATACTGCCCTATCGGACTTACAAATGGAGCAGTCCAGATTCCAGCGTACCAAGCGACCTCGGGGATGGACCTCGCGATGCTCGTGAAACATCCGGGCAATATAGTTCGAGTCCAATACGGAGCCATCCGAATCGGTTTCTTTATTGAAGAGTGCGGTTGGCTGGTCAGTTATGTTGGCCATAGGCAACTCGATGTGGCCACCAAAGTTCTTTCCATCGAACGTGTCGAACCCACCCAAACCACTTCCTGATCCATCTGGGGTACTTCTTGTGTTCACTGTCGAAACGAATCAAAAAGCAAAGGATGAGGGAGGGATGAGTTTGGAACGGGGAATTATAAGATATGGTGGCTGCGGAAATAATGAGCAAGTAGAAGAGACCGAATGCGGTGAAACCGACAACGACGCCAGCGATAACCCCGTGGATGAAGAAGAGGAAGGTGGAGAGGGGACAACAAAGGAAGAGGAGAGCGGCTTGAAGCACGAGAGGCAAACGTTCCATGACGGGGTCGAAGTACTGGGTGACTGTTCCATCCATCTTGCGCTGCCGATGCCGACTACGATCGGTAACGGGTCCTCGCATCTCGACATGAGAGTATCGATTGAGTGGTTAGACAACATGGCAACGAACACTGCGAAGAGGGAAGCGGCCAAACTTGAGTAAAGGATGGGCATGGATGTGGATAGCAGTAGGATCAGGGCCAGTCCATTAAGGAAAAGCGGGATTGTCACCGGCTGAGCCGTTCCTAACGAGACACCGGGTGCGCGCGGAGACTATGCGATTTATTATGGAGACGGTGAGAGATGATCATTTCGACGATCTCTTGGGCAAACCTGGCGGGATGGGACAGGCGTGTGGCGGAAGTCTCTGGGGGGGGGTCTGGCGCATGGGTCCTCTAGATCCTGACTGGACCTCAGTGCCGAACTCGCTTGGCGGGCAACTCAATCACTTCAGCGGTAGAAACAGTCAAAAGGAGCGACGAGAAGCAAGGATTGTGGCCAACTGATGACAAAGTTGTGGGTGTCCCCTTTTGCAGCACCGTATCGTTGCTCGAGGGAGGTAGAGGAAGCCACCGTGGGAAAGCGTCCCCGGCCACGGGGATCTCCCCACCTTCCCTACGTCGCGGGATCTTTGCTCCTCCGGATCCACGAATCCACAGAGTCGCGAGATTTTGAGTTTGAACGAAGAAATCCATCTGACTCTGTACCGAAGCCTGAGATCGAGACTACGTCGCGACGACAATCTGTCAACGGGGCCGACTTGGTACATTCAGCAGGGCGCGAAGACCTAGGTGATTCCGCCAGTCGCGGGACCGCCAAGACCCATAATAAGACCACGATGCCCACGATTCACCGTGGAGGACATCCCTTGAAATACACTATCCCAACGCCTGTAGTTTTGTTATCTGGGGAGGGACAGATGCTCAAGCGCTCATGCACATGGGCGGAACGCAACCGGATATCGGCATTCATAGGTATAGAATTCACACGAAACCTAAACAAGAGCTCAGGAACGAAGCCAAAGCCTCCAAATGTAGTGACAGTAAACAATGTTATATCTACGCCAGCAAATGCGGCGCATGGGGTAGAAGAAAGCCAGGTAGTCCAACATAGGATCCTCGCAGCTCGTAATGTGTAAAATGGGTACAACCACCTTGGCAGAATAAACGTACAACGAAATGAAAAATAAGAAATAAAAAATAAAAATTCAACAGACCGCCGGGCCAGGGGGCGTTGAGAGGTATGAAAAAAACAAAAGCTCGCGCAGTTGTTCATATTTCTGCAGCACCGGTGAACTGACCACTCTTTGGTAGGGTCACGTATGTCCCACTTGCTCCGTAGTCTTTTTCGGGGAAGGTAGATGGGTCGGACGGATTCTGTCAACTTTGATCAGAGAGGAAGTTAGACAAGAGGGCGAAGAACCTCACGTATAACCGCATCGATAAAGTCGTAACGGCGCCAACAGGACGCCCAGCATCGTCCAGGTGATCCCTTCCGGTCTCTCCTCCAGATACTTTGAATCTACGACGGAATACCCAAGCTCCGACGCCGACCACAGCCAAAAACATCAAACCACCGATGACACCTCCCACGATGGCAGCCACGTTCAAAGACGATCCCCTCCCCTGTGGGTTGCCGTTCTGCAGGCCGCCCTCGGTTGACGAACTAGTTGGACTCGTGGAGACCAATGGTGGTGACTCTGAACCCGCATTAGCTGGACTCGTGGAGACCGGTGATGATGACTCCGAACCCGCATTAGCTGGACTCGTGAAGATCAATGATGATGGTTCTGGACCCGCACTAGTTGGACTTGTGGTGATCAATAATGGTGAATTGGAACCCAGAGAGGACACGATAGGTAGTGAGGAAAATGACGGGTCCGCAAATTCCTCTGGCTTATCGCCCGCAAACTTCGCGAGCTCAGGATCGAACTCGTCCGGGGCCTAAGCAGGAAGTAAGATATGGGGGATTTCACGCTCCACCGCCAGTATCGGATACATACATCGTAGTCCAGGAACACCCAGTGTGGAAGAACAGTGGTCGGAGGGGTTGGCTTAGAGTGCCCACTGACGTGAAGGTTCGTGCAAGCCCCGTTCCAGGATGACCACCGCTGGGTGGTGGCGTTTTGACAGGCGGTACATGCCATGTACAAACTACGTGACTCAATTATTGGCACTTGCTCAAGACAGGGCGCAGGTTGACCATATACCTAAACATCACGGTGCTGCAGTCACACTCCAGCGATTTAGTACCCTTCTGAGGTGGGAGATAGTTCATTCCGGGCGGAAGGGGACCCAACTCGTACACACCTATGGATCGTGAGTTATTAGGAAGGAAGTGGAACACTGATTCGAACACACCGAACCCCAGGCATGCCGCCTCAAGGGCACCAGCGATCTCACAAGGGTTTTGGTTTTTCGAGTTGGAAGCCTGGGTAGAGGTCACACATTAGTTCGACCGCCCCCTGGAGGTCAAGCCACTAGGGCTCAATCTAGAAACGTGGAGGACCACTCACCCATTCCCAACCAGGCTGGCACTGAGCAAAGGCCGCCGATACGTGTGGCGTGAACACTCCGAAAAACAGAACAAACAGACAGAACCTCTCCACGCTGGTGCTGAGGGCCATGGTGGAGGTACCAGAAAGACGGTGGTTACAGTCGGAGGAGCGAGAGGACATCTGTTACATTGCCATGGCTCGAGATAAGCGGCCGCGTATCACTTTCGCTTACACGCTGATAGATCGTAAGGAAAAATAATAATCGCGAGACCTCCTCCAATCCAGAACCAGAACTGACTCCGTCGTGATCGTGTCAGGGAGCGACGGGTCGGATTCAGCCGGAAGAAGCTGAGGTGTACGCGCATGTACATAGGTTTAACTCTGTCGGTGCTTTCTCCCGCTAAGGGCACGGCCCTAGCGAGGAGACGACGTAGAGCAACTCTCCAAGAGGAAGATCGGTAAAGGCCGAAGTGACCTACAACGTCGAGCTGTACGTGACGTCCATTCGACCATCTGAACGCAAAATGCCACAGTACTGGACTCCCTAACTCGCCGGCCCCATGCCCCGTTTCCTTCACTGTTAACCATGATCCAATTTACGTCCGCACGCATTACAATGTTTGCAGCTTCAGATTGTCGTTAATAACCGTTTCGATCTTTTCAGCTTCGCCTCCAACCTGTCGCAAACCCCTCCCCTCGCTTCCCACAGCTCCTTCGTGTATCCATACCATGCGGCGTGCCCCCATTCCTCGACCGTCAACCTCGGCGTAAGCCCAGCCACCTTCTCCGACCACCCCCGCATCTCCTCGTTATCCTGTTGTGTCACTAGTGTGATTTCCTCGATGCCGTCCAATTCCTCGAAGGCGTACTTGCTTGCGGCATGTAACGCCTCCGTTCCGAGCGACTTCCACCCACGACTCGTAATCAGATCAACGTCCGTAATGATCCCCAGCTCTGCCTTCCTGCCTGGGGTCCCGGGTGGCTCCATCCTCGCGTAGCCCGTAACTCCGACGAGCTCGCCCGTCTCGCCCCAGATGATAGCCAAGGCTAAGGTTTTTCCCTCCGCACGTGCAACTTCCTGTAATTCAACACGGGACGCGATGTCCGAGGGGTACCAAAGACCCTGAACGCGATCTTCGGTCCAACCATCGGGCGGGGACAGTCCACCGAGGTACTTCATCGCGGTTTGGCTGTTGAAGATTTTGGCTATGTGCTCAAAATCGGGCGGTAGCTGTGTCCGTAGTGTGAGCCGCGAGAGGTATGTTGGCGGGAGTATGATGGGAGGCAGGGGTGTGAGTGGGCTCTCTGGGGCTGATTCGGTTTGGGGTATTGGATCCGGAGTGGACTTTGATCCAGGGATACACATCTTCGCGATGAGATGCGGGAGTTTCGACCGAGTGGTGGGGGTAGAAGCAAGGTACTTGTCTGCACCCGGTTGGATTTCCATTTGGCCGAGTCATTACTTCGTGATGCTCGGGCCCGTGTTCGGTGAACAGTTAGATAGGAGATAAGATTAGATGGTCGCGCGGAAGACGATCACGACCTCAGAAATCGAGGAAGTCGAAGAAATGCCCCGCCGTAATTGTTTTCGAGCGGTTGAGGGTATCTTTTGCGCACCCAGCCAACCGTTGCCCTCGCGCACCGAAGTTAATTAATGAATAAACCGAAGTCGATTGTGTCTCCATTCAGGGTCACTGATCCTCGTCGCCGTCAGATCCACGGGATGATCTTGATCGGATAGTCTCCAGGGAATAATACCGCAACGCTCATGGGCTCCCTTTAAGGACTGAGCCTGCACCAGAGTCCTGGGGGCATCCCGTTCCGTTGCCATTCCAACATGATGGCCTTATCCTTAGCCTCGAATCAGTCTCACGGGATCTTTTCTCTCGGATCACATCAAATGGATCGTGTCTCGTCACCGTCGCCAGGGGAAAGTATAAGAACAAAGTTTGTCCCCTCAGGTGACACCTTTCTCCGTCCCTTCTTCGTACATCTCCTCTTCGTGTTTTCTTTTCTTTTCTTTTCTTCGTTTTCTCCCCCTTTTTATTTACCCTTTTTTTTCTTCGCGAGGCGGGCTCCTCATTCGAACCGCGAATCATTCCTGCGGCAGTTCGGGTGAAGAAGCGGTTGAATCCCGTTGTGTGCGTTCCGTGCAGTCCTACCCTCACCCACCCCGGGGTGCCTGGAGGGAGGTTTACTCCGGATTTGTGACGACCGGTGACCCCTGGAAACCGTCTGTCGTCTGTCGTTTCAAAGGAACCCTACCCCTTGCTCGGGGTATTGTCACTCCCCGTTAGCCTCTTTTTATTTTCTTAATTCAAGGGCGATACCGCCAACTCCCCTCTGTTTCGCTGTACCATGGGACTTCTCGTTGCTTTCTTCTTACGGCTTACGCTGCTTCTTTGGTTCGCTGTTAGCTTCGCCTTCGCCTTACCAGCACACCACACTCGAGGGTCAACCACTATCCATCGCATCATCCATGCGGTAACTCCTCGAGACGTTGTCGTGGACGAGGTTTCAGGGACGGTGGTGAATAGCGAGGACCAGAGCAAGATAGATCAAGGACCTGCCTCCGATGGATCGGGGTCTGGTTTCGACGTTCCGGCGGTACTCTGGCTATCGTTCGGACTGGTGGTCGGATTGTATTTGACGTTGGGCGGGATGAGGTTGTGGAGGATGACGACGGCGCTGGCGATTGGGTTGTTCTTCGCGATTTGTGGTGAGTTGTCACTTTCCGCAGGGTCCTTGCTCATCGAATTGATGTGACTGACATTGGGTTTTGCAGCTTGGGTGGCGATTGTCAACGCCATGAATGCGGTGGGCGTGTCAGATCTCATTCTGACGCTCATCACCTTGAGCTTTTTCGTGCTCGGGTCCCTCGGCGGTCTCTTCAAGTCTTGTCGTCTGGCAGGGCTGACCGCTTTGAGTATCCTCGGCGGAATGTCGATTGGGATGCGAGTCGTTCTGATGCGAGAGGGCCTACTCTTACGTCCAGCAAGTCTGAACTGGATTATTATCGCCGTGTGTGCGGTGGCTGGGTTTGTGGTGACCCTGTTTAAACAACACATAGGCATTGTGCGTGTCACTGTCTCAAATGCACCTTGTACACAACGGCTGATGGGAATATTAACAGGCCCTTTCCTGCGCGTTTACTGGAACCTTCTTCCTCACGCTCGGCGTTGACCTCGCCGTAAACCAACAAAACGGCGTAAGTAGGGGCCTTCGGCACCTGCTTGACGGAAATCAT
>Ga0307517_10010730_pt1 | contig 12778 bp, 5 predicted proteins | sample 23_EM_MG_FD_194515 | JGI IMG/M metagenome (GOLD analysis project Ga0307517, IMG submission 194515) | Populus trichocarpa ectomycorrhiza microbial communities from riparian zone in the Pacific Northwest, United States - 23_EM | ecosystem: Host-associated > Plants > Roots > Unclassified | place...
TCTTATCCGCACTTTTTCCTTACCTGTCAGAAAAACAAAAGAAAATTCATCTCTTTGTGTCTCATGTTCTCACAATAAAGCCCACCGACAAACATTTCAATCTCATGGTTTTGTTAGTACAACACCCCTCGAATACATTTATACTGATGTTTGGGGTCCGGCTCATGACACTGGTATTGATGGTTCAAAATATTACATTATTTTTGGTGACCACTATACTAAATATATATGGCTTTATCCTATGTCCCATAAATCATGTGTTCACACTATCTTTCCTCAATTTCGAAATCTTGTGGAAAACAGGTTCAACACCAAAATCAAAAGTCTATATTCTGACAATGGAGGTGAATACATTGCTCTTAAAAATTATTTATTTGTTCATGGCATTGGTCATTATACCACTGCTCCCCACAACAAAATGGAATATCTGAAAGACGACATCGACACCTTGTTGAAACAGGTCTTACTCTTCTCACCGATGCCCAAATGCCTCTTTCCTATTGGCCTTATGCATTTCAAGTTGCAACATACTTAATCAATCGTATGCCAACCTCAACTCTAAATAACAAAACACCCTTCGAATTGCTTTTCCATCAAAATCCCAACTATATGAAACTAAACCAGTTTGGATGTCTTTGCTATCCTTTGACCAGACCCTACAATACACGTAAACTTCAAACCAAAGTCGTGTCATGTGTCTTTGTGGGTTACTCTTTAACCCAAAATGCTTATTTGTGTCTAGATCTTCTCAGCAAAAAAGTAAATCACTCCAGACATGTGCTCTTTGATGAGACTATCTTTCCCATGGCTCAAACTAATACTTGTTCTTCTGCAAAATCCCAACCTGTAACCAGTGCTCTTGGTTCTTCTCACCCGGTTGCCATAAATCTGCCATTGTTATATCCTGCACGACCATCAGCATCAATTGCTTCTGCACTGGGTACCGCTGCTCCTTCATCACCTTTGGTAGCTTCACCTCCAAAGTCAGTTCCCTCACAGGTATGTTTTCTTGCTCAAACTGAAACTTCCTCTGAAAATTTAATTGTTAGTCATGCACCTGTGGTACTTCCTACTGCTGAACCTCGTCCCCATCGTATGGTTACTCGATCTATGAACAACATCTATAAGCCTAAAAGCTTGTTCATGGTTACCAAACATCCATTACCTCCATCTTTGGAACCTATATCGGTGACTCAGGCCTTAACTGACCCTCAGTGGCGTGCTGCAATGTCCTCAGAGCTTACAGCTCTTATGCGCCATGATACATGGCATCTGGTACCACCTCTCAAGGGCTGCAACATTATTGGATGCAAGTGGGTGTTTCAGGTTAAAAGGCTTGTTGACGGCTCAATTGACAAATTTAAAGCCAGACTAGTGGCCAAAGGTTTCAACCGAAGACCCGGTTTGGATTATACTCAGACTTTTAGTCCTATAGTAAAACCAGTGACTATTCGCACTATTTTATCAGTTGCTGTGATGCATGGATGGCCTCTCCATCAGTTAGACATAAACAATGCATTTCTCCCTAGCAATCTCACAGAAGAAGTATACATGTCGCAGCCTCCTGGGTTTCGGGACCAATCTTTACCAGATTATGTTTGTTGTCTTAAGAAGGCAATCTATGGCCTTAAACAAGCACCACGTGCTTCGTATACTGCACTTAAACAAGCTCTTCTGGAATTTGGTTTTGTCAATACTAAGTCTGATTCTTCCTTATTTGTCTATACTGTTGCATCCACTACTGCTTACTTTCTGGTGTATGTTGACGATTTAATTATCACCAACAACAAGTCTTATTTTGCTGCAAGTATTATACAACAGCTTGGCAGGAAGTTCTCTCTTAAAGACTTGGGACCCTTGCATTTCTTCCTTGGCATTGAAGTTATTCCCATGCAGAATGGGTTGTTCCTCACTCAGCATAAATACATCAGGGATCTTCTTGCCAGAACTTGCATGGATGAAGCAAAAGATGTCACCACTTCACTGTCAACTTCGGTCTCTCTGAAATTAAATGATGGCTCAGCTGCTGTCAATCCTACTGAATATCGTAAGGTAATTGGAGCATTGCAGTATCTTTCACTCACTCGACCCAACATCAGCTTTGCAGTCAACAAATTGTCACAGCTCATGCACTGCCCTTCTACAATTCACTGGACTGCCACCAAACAGTTGTTACGTTATCTGAAGAATACAATTTTCCATGGCATCTCAATTCAAAAAAATGTTAATCCTCCGCTTATATGTTACTCAGACGCGGATTGGGCTGGCAATTTGGATAATCGCAGCTCTACTTCAGCTTATCTCATTATGCTCGGTTCAAATCTCCTCTTTTGGAGTTCTAGAAAACAGCGTGCAATTGCACGATCATCTACGGAGGCTGAATATCGTGCGCTTGCCACCGCTGCTTCTGAGTCTATGTGGATTCTATCACTCTTTACTGAAATAAAGTTCTCTTCCTCAGCCTCCACTGCTCTTATGTGACAATCTTGGTGCAACCAATCTAAGCTTCAATCCTGTTCAGCACTCACGCATGAAGCACATCCAAATTGACTTACACTTTGTTCGGGACCTTGTTCAGAAAAATTCTTTTACTGTTCGCCATGTTCACACGAATGATCAACTTGCAGACCTGCTTACCAAACCACTCTTCAAGCAGCGCACAGATTTTCTCAAGCACAAGTTCGGTCTCACCGATGGGAGCCCGTTCTTGCGGGGGCGTATCAAGGAAAACCACACTTCCACCTCATGTAAGCTATTATTGCAGGATTCATGACAGCATCAAGGAAGATCACGTGAATTATTATTGCATGATCAACTCATGCAACGACAGGATTCAGCAAATTATTATTACATGATCAACTTATGCAACGGCAGGATTCATGACAGTATAAATCAATAATCACTGCTAGCCACAATCAAGATTTAGTCACTGTAAAGCTAGGATCGGTTTCTTGTATTTTTTCTATTACTATAGCTTGAATCAGGGATCAGCTAGAATCAGGGATTCGGTTTCTGTTCTTTCCTTTATAAGCTTTCCATACTTAGCACTCTGTATCTTGTATATATATTACGTTCTGCAGTTTGAATGAATTAAGCAAAATTCAAAACTTTTTGTCTTCTCCTTTATGTACTTGAGGAGAAAATTGATGAGCAACTAGTACAGTCCATACAAAGAAAGTTAAGAGAGAAAAAAGAAAAAAGGAATAACAAAAGAAAAATTGTAAAACTAGATCAAAATTAGATATGTGACTAGAAAAACACACATACCAACACCAATAAAGGTTATGAAGAAAACACCAATAAAGAAAAACATCTTCCAACTTTCTGAATTACAGTGTCCTTCAGTTGGTGGTGGTCCAAGGTCGCTTTTTGATCATGGTTATTCAAAATTTAAACATTCACGGTTCACCCAAAGAAAGAAATTCAAAGTCTCAAACGTTCACGGTTCACACTTTCAGCTAGTTTGAATCTGCGTTCTTTATAAATAAATCCAAGTAGCTAGAAATCAGAATGGGGAGAAACACAGAGAGCAAAACAGAGGATAGTTTCATTACATTCAAAACAAGCCAACATTTTTACTACTAGATCCGAAAAATCTAGAGAAGGAAACGACTAAATCATTCTTGTCCATCCAGTTACCTACAACCTAACAGCAACAACTAGTCCTATCCATGCCCTTGTTACAAACCAATGAGCCCATTGGCAGAACAACTTCCCCGCAAAAAACACCTGGCATTACATGTATTCCTCTCCATCATCGTCTTCCCCTTCAGCGGACTCTGCCCCAACTTCCTCATAATCCTTTTCCAGAGCAGCCAAATCCTCCCTAGCTTCTGAAAACTCTCCTTCCTCCATTCCTTCACCAACATACCAATGCACAAAAGCACGCTTCGCATACATGAGATCGAACTTGTGATCGATCCTAGAGAACACCTCAGCAACGCTGGTCGAGTTTGAAATCATGCAAACTGCCCTCTGAACTTTAGCCAAGTCACCACCAGGAACAACAGTAGGAGGCTGGTAGTTAATACCACATTTAAACCCAGTTGGGCACCAATCAACAAATTGAATAGTCCTCTTGGTCTTAATTGTTGCTACTGCTGCGTTCACATCCTTTGGCACCACATCCCCTCTATACATCAAGCAACATGCCATGTATTTACCATGGCGAGGGTCACATTTTGCCATCATTGAAGATGGCTCGAAAGCACTGTTTGTCACTTCAGCGACAGAGAGTTGCTCATGGTAGGCCTTCTCTGCAGAGATAACTGGGGCATATGAAGAAAGCATGAAATGGATTCGAGGGTATGGGACCAAATTGGTTTGGAATTCTGTCACATCCACATTCAATGCTCCATCAAATCGAAGCGATGCTGTCAACGAGGAGATAACCTGCAGAAATTCGAACCTTTCACTATCTAATTAAACAAGCAATAAACCAACATTTTTTGTTCAAAAAATTCGATTTCAACTGTACCTGAGACACAAGCCTGTTGAGATTAGTGTATGTGGGTCTCTCAATATCAAGAGATCTGCGGCAAATATCGTAGATGGCCTCATTATCAAGCAACACAGAAACATCAGTGTGTTCTAGAAGTGAATGAGTGGACAACACACTGTTATAAGGCTCGACCACAGAGGTGGAGACTTGTGGCGAAGGGTAAACGGTGAAACCAAGCTTCGATTTCTTTCCATAATCAACAGAAAGCCTCTCCAAAAGCAAAGATCCAAGCCCAGAACCAGTACCCCCACCAACAGCATGAAAAACTAAAAATCCTTGAAGCCCAGTACAGTTATCTGCTAGCTTCCTAATCCTGTCAAGACACAAGTCCACAATCTCTTTCCCAACTGCACACCAAAAAATGTTTTGAAAAAATAACCCAAAATTAGTTTGTTAACAGAAGCTGAGATTTTGAAATTAAGACAAAAGGGGCTTCATTTTGTTGTGCCTACTTGTGTAGTGGCCTCTTGCAAAGTTATTGGCAGCATCTTCTTTGCCACTAATAAGTTGTTCAGGATGAAATAGTTGGCGATAAGCCCCAGTCCTGACCTCGTCAATCACAGTTGGTTCCAAGTCCAAAAACACAGCACGAGGAACGTGCTTCCCAGCCCCAGTTTCGCTAAAAAATGTGTTGAAGGCATCGTCTCCTCCCCCAACAGTCTTGTCACCTGGCATCTGCCCATCAGGCTGCAAGAAATACAAACAGTAACAAAATTTAGTACACAAACAAGTAAAAAGGAAAGAATGAGAAATATATATATATATATATATATATATATAAAGCAAAAGGAATGGTGAAATGGGAAATGTTTAGACCTGAATGCCATGTTCGAGGCAGTAGAGTTCCCAGCAGGCATTACCAACTTGAATACCAGCCTGACCAATGTGGATTGAGATGCACTCTCTCATTTTTGGTTGTGGGAAATAGAGAAATTGTATTAAACAAGATTCGGCCAACTGCTAAGTGCTAAACAGAGCAAAGAGATTTGTGGTTTAGGGTTCGGAAATTAAGAATATATATATACGAAGAGAGAGGGCCGTTTGAAACGGCTTTTAAGAAGAAGATGGGTGTTTTTGAAATTTGAAATGGTTGCTGCTGCTGCTGGGATCCAGCTGGCAGTAACCGTTGAGAATAAATTTGAAATTTGAATTTCTGGAAGGCGCCCAATAACTATGGACTAAAATGGGCGGATCAGTGTTTAATAGACATGGCTGTATTTGGACTGGTGTTATGGGCTCGTAGAATTAACATGGTCTTTTATTGCAACTCAAGCTGGCGGTCCACCAGATAGGACCACGGCTACAATAGTGCTGGGGACATCTCATATAGCCCATTTAATTTATTTATTTTTTAAAAATCTAAAAGTCATAGAGTTTTACACTTCACGAATGATTCTTTCGCTATTTTTGTAAAAACCCAACAAGCTTGTTACAGAGAGTATTATGATTTTTTTCAAATGATATATTAGATATTATCATATTAATTAATGACAAATAAATTTGTTAATATTTTATTAGCATAATAAAATACTCTTAAAAACAATATATATATATATATATATATATAGATTTCATCGAAGGATTTTTTTTATTCTTTTCATATTTTATAGCATAGTATAATTACGAAATTCCATTTAAAAATAAAAAAAGAATTATACCTTTAATACATAGTCTTTTTAGTATTTTTATATTTTTAACATGGTAATATGACACTTTTTTTTATTTTTAACATGTAAAATGACACAATTACTTTTAAATGCCAAAAACAAAAGTAAATTAGCATACAAAAACTTTTTTTGTTTTTTTATTATAATCAATTTGACTTAAGGGAAATTATGTATTTTAATAAATATGAAGTATTATTAAAAAAAAATGTTGGCATGTTGGGAGACCTCACGATCGTCTGGTTGTTTTAGGTGGCCCCTCCATTCCTCGACAATGCATGTGATATAACATCTTTGATTTGGTGTTCATGGCCTTTTTTTCTTCTTCTTCTTTTCTCTCTCCACCTTAAATATCACATTGACCTTCTAAATTTTCAAAACAGCTATTCAATTTGTTTTTTTTTCAAATTTGATCTCTATTCTTTTTATTAGTATTTTTTATTTAAAATAATTTATAAAATTGAAATTATTTTTCAATTTCATCCTCTTTTAATTTTTTTCATCTGTCATATTTTTTTCTTATTCTTTTGATTGTTATTTATTTTATTTAAGGTAATTTTTAAGAATGAATTTTTTTTTACGATTTCATCCTTAATTTTTTTTCCTATTAAATTTGATTTTTATTATTTTAATTGCTATTTTTGTTTTACTTTAATAGAACTTTTAGATTAATATGGTTTTATTTTTCGATTTCATCATTCAATATTAAATTGGTATGAAATTAAGTTTCTTTATTGAACCTAGATTTAGGATTTCACGAGCTGTGGGTTTGGAAGATTAGCCCAAGTTTACCCCCCCAAAAAGTAGAATAAAATAATTAGCTTACCTTTAAAAGCAAAATTTCCTTAACTGGCGTTTTAAAGCGTTTTCGTGTTTTCATTTAGGTTTTTTGTTATAATAGATTTGACTAAGAGGTAATTATGTATTTTAATTAATTTAAAATATAATATATAAATAAAAATGATTAGTGCGTGTAACAAACGTGCTAGTAGGTGAGAAAGCCTGCGTCTTTCGGGTGGTGCATGAAAGCACCGTTCAACAACCAAACGTTGTGATGCCTCCTTGAAGGGGTATTTTTTTTTACTTATTTTTTTTAATTTTATCTTCCAATGTTGTTTATTTTTAAAAATCAGCTTTATGATTTTTTTGTTTCTTTTTAATGAGGTTATCCAGATTTTATAACCTTAAAAAAAGCTAGGCCGGTTAATCCATGTGTTTTTTTGGATTAAATAAAAACGTTAAAATTTTAAAATCATAAAAAAAAAAAATAACAGAGAAAGGAGAAAGAAATTTTTGTTAAAGGAATTAGGCTATAACATCAGCAAATGATAGCTCTCATCATAACGAATTTATAAATATCAAAATTGAACTATTTCATCCCTAAAATAGGGAGAGATGTTAATTTTAATTTTTAGATCTAAAACAACTAATTTGATTCATGCGTTAATTTATTGTTTATAAATGATTTTTTTGTGCTTAGATTGTGTTTATAATATTTCAAGGATTATTTTTTTGTGAAAATATAAAATTGAAATTGTGGGTTTCAATATTTTAACCGTCAGCTCACCAAAATTCAACAAGCTTAACTAGATTCTAGGGGGCATTGGAGAAAAAGATGCACCAAAAAATCTGTTTTCGAGATCACCTTCTGGAGACCACCTGATTGCCAATTTAATCCAATATATATAGCAGATTCAGCTTCTCCCAATGCTATTATTGTCTGCTAAGCATCAATCAGACACAAGTCATTTCTTATTACGTCAAATTATTAAAATTATTTTTTAAAGTATTTTTTTATTTAAAAATATATTAAAATAATATATTTTTTAATTTTTAAAAATTATTTTTAATATCAATACATCAAAACAATTCAAAAACATAAAAAAATATAATTTTAAACAAATTTTTTTTTTAATTTACTCAATTCCCCTTTAAAACGCAATACCAAACAACATCAATCTTATATAATAATTGCTGCATTAGGCCAACACAGTCTTTAAATTAGGTTTAGAATCTCCAAATGTTTTTTTAACAAAAATAGAAGTGTATTTATAATTTAAATTTATTGATATATAAATTAATTCAAGAATATTTTTTACTATAAAAAAAAAAGTTGAAATACTTTGAAAACATTTGGGTATATTGCTAAGTATAATTTTTAATTTTTTTCAAAATTTAAGGGTATTCTTCTTTTTTTTGGTAATTTAAAATGTGGGATTTGAAATACTGATTTGTTAATAAAAAATGGATCAAGATCTTGTTTTTATTATTACATTCATGCTGCTTAATAAATACATATTTTATTATTTGGTGTATTTCAAAGATACTTTCAAACAATAAAAAAAAAAAATTGAGTACTCCCATTGATTCTTTCGCATTATAATGGTAGGATATATTCTTTAAGCCATATATACACTAACATACTATTGCTTTTCATTTTAAAAGAAAATGATAATTTTGAGAGAAATTCAAAATTGAATTATGACAAATAAAATACTTGATAAATATTAAAGATAAATAAAATCTTTATTAAAAATAAACATGTTTACATGAACAAAGTCAATGTCACATTTAACTAACTGATTGACTATAAGATGTATATACTAACATACTATTCATATGAACATGTGCCCTTTTTATTTTTTCTATTTCATTTCTCTCCTTTTTTTTCTTTGTTTTTTCTTTTTTGTTTTCAATTTCATTGTTTTTTCCCAATTTCATTCATGGATTTTTTTAAAATTATCATTTTGGTTGTTTTTGGACCGGACAAGTTGACTGGGTTATGTCAAGCTAACTTCCGCACGGTTAATTTTTAACTTGAGTTAAACAAGAAATTGGGTTGTAAGGTTTTATGTTTTGTCAATTTCATCCCTTTTTTTTCTCAATTTCATTCTCAAATATTTTTTACTAGTTGGTTGTGTTGCTTTTGGATCGACAAAGTCTATAGGTCACATCGAGGAAGCTCTCACACAACTTAATTTTAAACTCGGGCTAGACAAGGAGTTGGATCAAAAGGTTTTTTCCTGTTAATTTTATTATTTTTTTCTTAATTTCATCCTCATACTTTTTATCGATTGGTTGGGTTGCTTTTGAACCTGTCAAGTTGACTAGCTCACGTCAAGGAAACTTTCACGCAGTTTAATTTTAAACCTGGGTTAGGAAAAGAGTTGGGTCGAAAGGTTTTTTCTATCAATTTTATCTTTTTTTTCTTCACAATTTTATCCTCAAACTTTTTACAGGTTATCTTTGAACGGGCTAAGTTAATTGAATCATATTGGAACAACTCACACGCAATTTAATTTTAACTTCGAATTAGGTAAGGAGTCAGGTTAGGAGGTTTGAAAGTTAATATATTGAGTCAGGTATAATAACAATGTCAAATAGTTTTGTACATCTTGTATATTCTTTGTTATGTTTAAAAACATTTCTGAACCTAGTCGTAGTATAGCGCAAGCCTGTAAACTAAAACACACCTAAATAATTTATGAGTTGTTAAAATAATATGTAACATGATCAAAAAAAAATATTGCTTTTCATTTTTCAAATAAGGTGCCCCTTTCTTTCTTTCTTTTTTCTCTTTCCCTTTTTTCTTTTGTTTTTCTCAATTTCATCCTTAAATTTTTTTAAATTGTCATCTAGTTTTTTTTACTGGTCAAGTTGATTGAGTCATGTCGGGTCAACTCCTGCATAATTTAATTTTAAACCCAAGGTAGACAAGAAATCAAGTCATGAGGTTTTTTATTCTGTAAATTTCATCTTTTTTCTTCAATTTCATCTTTAAAATTTTGTTGTCGGTTAGCCAGGTAACATTTGGACCAGTTAAATAGACTAGTTCTTCTATATACTAAAACAACTAGGGAGTAATGCACATTCTTTAATGTTTATACAAATATTAAAGAAGGTGCCTTTTTTCTCTCTCTCTTTTTTTTTTTTATTTCAACTTCATCATTTTTTCTCAATTTAATTCTTTTTTTAATTTTCTTTCAATATGTTTTTGGACCGATCAAGTCAACTAGGTTATATTAGGCTAACTCTTGCATAATTTGATTTTAAACCCAAGTTAGGCAAGGAATAGGGTTAGAATGTTTTTTGTTTTGTCAATTTTGTTCTTTTTTTTTCAATTTCAACCTTAATTATTTTTTACCAATCAAGCAGTTGCTTTTGGACTGGTCAAGTCGGCTAGCTCTTCTCTATACTAAAATAAATAGGGTGCAATACACCTTTTTTACTCTTTATACAAACAGTAAAGCTGGTGCTCCCTTACTTTCTTCTTTTTTTTTCATTTTTTTCCCTTTTTCTCTTTCAATTTTGTATTTTTATTCTCAATTTAATCCTCATATTTTTTCTTAACTGTCATCTAGGTTTTTTTTTTGACAGATCAAGTTGACTAGGTCATATGAAGCTAACTCCTGCACAATTTAATTGGAAATTATGCGAGGCAAGGAGCAGGGTTGGAATGTTTTTTGTTTTGTCAATTTCATCTATTTTCTTCTCAATTTCATCCTCAAATTTTTTTACTAGTCGACTTGGTTGTTTTTGGACAGGCCAAGTCATCTAAGTCACATCAAGAAGACTCCCACATAGTTTAATTTTAAATATGAGCTAGGCAAGAAGTTGAATTGGGTAGTGTTTTCTATCAATTTTATTCTTTTTACATTAATTTTGCTCAACTACTTTTTTCATCAGTAAGTTGTATTGTCTTTAGACAGGTCAAATGAACTAATTCACGTCAAAGAGATTTTTATTAAATTATTTTTAAATTTATAAGTTAACTGAATTACACCTCCGAATAAGCAAAAAAAGTCAGTTGGGTGATTTTAAAGTTAATATGCTTACCCGGGATTAATAATGATGCCACCTGCAATATAACGGGGGACTGTAATGAGTTGTTTGCACTAAAAAAATATGGATCATAATAAAATGAAGAGGTTGCTTCTCATATTCTATTCGCTAACTCATAGCTACTCATGAATCTCACAATAAGGTGTCCAAATGTCAAAAAGCTACCTAATTTCGTGCCTGTTTCTATCATTGTTTGCTGTTTATGAGAATAATTATGGAGAAAGAAAGTAAAAAGGCTAAACACCATCTGGGGTTTCAATAATTAAGATAATGACCGCTTTCGGACCCTGAAAAAGCGCGTGGTTATGGGGCTTCAGTTGTACATGAGATGGGCCAGCCGCAATCCCATGTTAATAAGGGAGCACTTCCTTTACTTTTTATAAAGTTTCAATAGAAAATTCATGTTGTATATATATATATATATAACACAATCACAAATCATGATTAAGAGCAGCGTCATCATTTTCAATTCGGTTTGATTTTTATTAAAAAAAATAATCAAACTGAAATTTTTTTATTTAAAAATACCGAAACCAGTTCAAACCGGTTTGGCTCGTTTTTTTAGTTTGGCTCGGTTTTTTCTGGTTTTTTTCGGTTTCGGTTCAGTTCAGTTTTTTCAGTTTCAGACTTATGAAACCGAACCGGTCGGTTTTTTCAAAATTTTAATCGGTTTTTTTCACGGTTCTGTTTTTTTGTTATTTTTTTCGGTTTTCTCGGTTTTTTGGTTTTTTTGCTCACCTCTAATTAAGAGGTCATTTGTTTTTGCATTTTAAAAATATTTTTTGAAAAAAAATATTTTTTTATGTTTTTATATCGTTTTGATATGCCGATGTCAAAAATAAATTTTAAAAAATAAAAATATTATTTTGATGTATTTACAAGTGAAAAATATTTTGAAAAGCAACCGCTGCTATAATTGTAAAAACTTAGTCGAAATTTTCTAGGATTAGAAATTTAATAAAAAGAAATTGGGGAAATTAACGAAGATAAAACTATAATTTTTATGAGAAAATAAAATAATTAAATTAAATTGGAGAAGGGTACGATTGAATAATATTAAATAATAGGTTATGGGATTAAATATGAATGAGTGGGGTTCGAAAAAAGAGTTAAAAGAACTTTGAGTCATTATGCAAATAAGAAAACTTCATGATATAAATACATGAATGCCGGCTATTGAGAGGGTGGGAAGAGAGGAGAAAAATGGGGAGATTTATTGCATTTTTCACATGGATTTTTTTCTAATTAAGCTTTAAATATTAGACAGTGAGGGATTAGAGGAAGGTTAGAGGAGATCATGACAAAAAATCAAGAAAAAAATCCTTGGGATTTTGCTAGGAGGGCTGGTGGGTACTTGAAGAAATAGCTAGGAAGAAAAGAAAAAATTATTATTGAAAGAATATGATAAATTCTACTAGAAATATTTATGTTGGTTTGAATAGGAACTAATAATAATAATAAAAAAACCTTGAAAGGATGCCTTAAATTAGTTAGGTCCCATTTTCGGTAATTATTGAGTTTTGTAGTTGGAAAAGAAATTATTCAAGTTATTGAGAGAATTGTGAATAAATAGATTACCTAGATGATTTAATTATATGTGTAAAGGTGATGAATTGATGGAAAAAGGTTCCATTCTATTAAGAATTTGATTTTTTTTTATAGAGAAATATAAAAATAAATCAATGAATTTAAATGGTTAGCTAGATAGAAATAAGCCAAATGAATTCGAAACGAAAAAGGATTTATTAATAATGAGAAGAGAATATTAAAA
>Ga0307517_10010731_pt1 | contig 12775 bp, 16 predicted proteins | sample 23_EM_MG_FD_194515 | JGI IMG/M metagenome (GOLD analysis project Ga0307517, IMG submission 194515) | Populus trichocarpa ectomycorrhiza microbial communities from riparian zone in the Pacific Northwest, United States - 23_EM | ecosystem: Host-associated > Plants > Roots > Unclassified | place...
AGGCCGAAAAAGAAACAGAGGATTGTTTCTTCCGCAACCGTCGAGACAAGCGAGGAGGAGGAGAAATCAAAGGCCGTTGTTTACGTTGGGAAGTCGAGAAAGTTGAGGAAAAATGTGTTGACGGCGGAGAAAGAGGTGGATCAGAGAGGTGAAAAAGGGAAAGGGAAAGAGAAGGGAATAGGAAAGGGAAAGGGGAAGGGAAAGGGAAAGGAAAAGGCAATGGGAAAAGAGATTGAGATTGAGAAAGGGTCGGATGCAGAGCGTAGGGTGAAAACAGAGGACGATTTATGGACAACAAGTGAGTTACATTTTTTTATTATCTCAATGATATGTTAACAAGTTCTGCTGTAATTTTTACAGTAGAAGGAAATCAACCTGGTCCATCCACTGGATTTATTCGTCGGCCGAGGGAAACCGCCTTCGATATCGCCGACTTGTATGGAAGACTGCAGGAGGTTCAGGATACCAATCGTAATTGGGAGGACGCTACTGCTAAAGCTATGCAAGAAGTCCGCCGAGACATATCCAGGATCGAATCCAACGCCGACACCCAAAAAAAATATTTCGGCCAGCAGTTGGAACTCGTAAATCAGCAGGCAAAATCGGCGGAGCAAAAAGCGGAGATGGCAAACCAACAGGTCGACAGCGTCCGCCTGAGGACAGAAGAGATGCACAAGTCCCTCTCCGCCATGCATACACATACAACGGAACTCACCTCTGGCCTGTCGACCGTGATGAACCGATTCAGCCAACTTCATTTCGACCTACCGAATGCGTTCGATGATTGGATGAGGGTGAGGATGGGAAAAGAAGGTGCAGGGCCTTCAACAGTGTCAGGTATGGAACTGCATGCCAGTAGGTGGTCATCAACAAATGAACCAATGCATGTTCCTCAAGCCCCATCGATGCCTACACCGGCCGCCCAAACTTATCCGCCATCGGCAGAGGAAACATCATCGACACCGCCGCCGCCAAACCCTTCTCAGACGCAAAGTGACACTTCCCCTTCAAAATATTTTGATTTCTTGCAGGGAAATGCCTTGGTGGATTTGGAGAGTGAGTTGGGGAAAAATGGCGGCCGAAGCCGTAGTGGCGGCACTCGGAGTAGCGGCTCTCGCGGCAGTCAACCGTCTCCTGTGGTCCGGTCGGCCCCATTGGTTTCAGATACTACCGATCGGTATTATGAAACAATGGAAATGCAGGTTGATATTGTGGGGGGGTCAATCATAGATGAGGGCCCCGGGGCTAGAGAAAATGACAAGGCCGTGGTTGAAGATGAGGATAAGGCGGCCGAGGAAGCGGCGGAAGTGACAGAGTCGGCGGATCTCGTCGAAGTCAGCAGTCGGCCGACAACACAGGAGGCGGAGGACATGGATATGGAAACAGAGGAAGAGGGAGGTGGAAACACGGAAATTGAAGAGGGTGAGATTCGGCCCACCTTGTCACCATCGGTGGATGCACTTCCGGCCACCACTGAAACTCTCTCGGTGGCGGAAGTCGGTTCTCCTCCACAACCACCTCAAACGTTCATTTTTCCACCGACACCATCTCCCTTCCGTATGCAAATGTTTTCTAGTCCAGCCATTATAGGGGATCAAATAGTACACCCTCCTGAAGGTATGTTGGCTGAAACAACCCCGCCATCATCACAACCGCCACTTCCGTCCAACCATCGTTTATTGGCCCTGCCAGTCACTCGCACGGCCGACATACAGCTGGGCCCGGTTACTCGTTCAAGGTCCAGATCAAGATCTACCAGTGGTCCTCCCCCAGAAAACATCAGACGTCGGCGGTGAATACCATGGAGGAAGAAGGCGCAATTGGATGCCACACCTTGGGCATCAAAATGTTTTATATTTTGTATTATCACACCAATGTATGTAATGTAAAATATGTAAGTACATCTCAAAAATCGTTGTATGTACCATAAACATGTTTTAAATATTGCAATTGTCATATTTTAGTAAATGGCCATATGGATTACTGTTCGGCCGACTCAATCAACTTCCTGGTCGGCCTCCGGGTCCTGTTAGAGCGGCTTGGCGTTTCTACTTCAATTTCCTTCTTTTTGCCCCGGGCTTTTTTCTTTGAAGGACTGGCAGTAGATGGTGTCCAGGATGGTGGCATGAGAGTCACATATGGTGCTTTAGGAGTAGAGTTAGAAATAGGTGCTTGAGAATCGGCGGCTTTGAAGCCCGAAGAAGGTTGTGGAATTCCGCCGAAAATTGGTGGGCCAGGGGGAAGGAGAGCAGGATCAATATTGTGAAATGAAGGGTCCCCATTCATAATTTGCTGGTTAGGTACTGAAGATGGAGTTACAGAATTATGTTGATAGTATTGAGAATTTGAGCCGAATGGATATGGAGCCGGCGGTGGAATAGGAAGCCTGCTGTCTGCATTCAACCCATCAAAAGATGTATGAGGACCAATTGCACCAGCATATCCAACGGGAAAATGTGCCCATGGATACTGGTGATACGAAGGGTGATGTTGCATTGCCATAGGGTAATTATGGTAGGGCATATAGTGAGATGGATGATTCGGCGGGGGAGGAGGCGGGTTGGCAAAAGCCTTGAGATTATCAGGATTTGGGGCAGATCCAATTTCCACCTTAGCAGGTGATAGGAGGAGTGGTTTTATTTTAAATTCAGTTACCGTTTTTCCCTGGTCATAATTGATATCCGCCGACATTTCACCCGCCTTCCTCTTCCTGTTTGATTTTAAGCCCACCACTTTTTGCTCCACATTGATCGGAATTTCTTCTGGGTCCTTTCTTAAATCATTTGATGAAATGTTCTTTTCTTCTGTCCAGTTCTTGGCATCGGGCCCGAGGTCAATGATGGTTTGAGCGGTGACCGGATAGGCTGCCGGCTCCAGTTTGGTGTTACGGAGGACATGGTGAAAATGGAAGGCATTTACTCCAAGCCGTTCCTGTCTCTCTCGAAGATGAATTAAGAGATTCTTTGCATTTGCTCCCATCCTGCTAGGATCCTGGAAGCTAAATCCTTCAGGTAAACTGACCGGGTCAAAGAATCCAGACGGATTAAGTCCTATTGTGGCCCAAGGCGTCCGGGCATTATCACAACCTGTAGCCAGTTCTTTATTTTTTTTAGCATATATACTTGAACATCACCAAGCTCAAATTTGACCTACGATAGTGACGGAGAAAATAAGCCCTAATAACTTCTTTGGCTTGTTGCGCCACCTCCGTTCCCCGTACGCCTTTGGACTCTGGAGGCAACAAAGGGAGATTTCCAGGCCCCTTGACAAAATTGACGGGATCGGGACACGGCCTAGGGTCGTCCCCAGTTTCCTGTCTTTCTTGATCCACATAATTGGCGTAACCTATCATGTCTTGGACGATTCTGCTGTATCCTTGGCTGTTCCATTCCCTAAAGGTCTTGAATTTTTTGCCATGGGTTTTTGAATGGAGTTCGGCTATATAATCATGACTTGAAAGGCGAAGTTGTTCAAATGGTACAATCTTGAAAGAAATGATAATTTACCTTGTTACGGCCATAACGCCTGTGTCGGGATCCGGAAAAAAGGAGAATGTTATGCAGGCTACATGCATCTCCTTGTCCAGAAGCTGATGTGCATTTGTTATTCCCTTACGGCTGTACTTTTTAGCCGCCCTTTCCATTAATTAGCTTTAAATGAAAGTCAAAAAGATTCGGCTCACTTAAGTTTCACATCCATCGGTGGTCCTAATTCCTGCCATTCCGTCCTTACCTTCTCCATTTCTCCAATCTCCTCGTCATCCATTCCACTCATATATTCAGTCAATGACTTCTGAAAGAGCCCTGGATATTCTTTATCGCCTTTCTTGATTCCAGGGGACTTCTCTGTTATCTTTTCATGGAGATGGTCGGCCTTCAATTTACCTACCACCCGTCGGATTGATATTTTTCTTTCCAATTTGAAAACAGAACGATCCTTGAAAGGTTTATTGTTTTTGAACCATGTATGAACCGCCTGATAATGAATTTTCATCACACGGAGATGCCGGATAAAATATCAAGACTCACTTGAATTCTCTTTTCCCATAGGACCTTTGCAGCCTTGTCCTTTGAAATAATATCGGGCCCATACTTGGGAAGGTTGAGCTGCTGAATCTTTGGAAGTGCATCGGAGGATATGAATGCGTCGCGGGCTTTTTTGTTCGGCTTTTCATTCCATTCCTCCAGAAGCAGCAATAAAATTTTCTTCTCGTCTTCAGTGAGGTATGTCCTCTCTTTTGACTTTGGGTTGGACATGGATAACGTAGACTGGGATTTTCAGAGTTAAGGAGAGAAAGCTTAAATTTGACATGTGTAAATTGTTTACCCAATTTGGCAATCGAACATACAATCCCAAAATGGCAATGGAAATCACCCTTACCAAAAATGAAGATCTCAACAGATTCCCTAGGCAAATCAGCTAATTAAATTTACCCCATGGCCTACTGGAATGTATTTCTGTGTATCTGGAGACCAACATCAGTCTAGATGAAGCTGGTTGTCCTTTTTTCAGGCATGCTATATTAAGATTCAAGTATGAATGAAACATAGTCTAATTCATTATTTAGGCTGCCCAGTGGACCTAAAAACCTTTAGAGTATGTATAGGCAGATGGCCTATGGTTTTTATCAAGGGAAATGTGTTGATAACAACACATTTTGAACGATTTGATGGCAAGCTTAATTGTGAAATATTTCTTGAAGTACCTCATCTACCACCTCAGAAATAAGTGGAACCTAAATTATTATTATGTTTTAACAATATCCAAGCAAAAGATTGGAAATCAATAAGTAGAAAAAAAAGTTATTCATTTTGAGCACCTCGTCATAAATGCTATATGACGATAAGTTGACCTTTGGAAAAAATGGGTATAACAAATATGAAAATTATCCAGATCTGGGTTAAACATGCTTATTGCATGGAAAGTAAACTATTTTACTAAAACAGACCTGCCAAACTTTTTACAACGAAGTGTATGTGTTTGAACACGGCCGAGCGGTCGAAATCAATAACACGAGGCTTCAACGTGGACGGCACATGGCAAGTCATTTATTTGTATTGTGAAAAAAGACCTCATGGCCTGACTTTCTTATCAAATCCATAAAGGTACAGGATGATTACAATGGTGATATCTTGTTTAAATTCTATTTTACAGATATGCCCTCCTCTAGACATGTTCAGAAAAGTCAGGAGCACGTTTATGTGCAAAAAGGGAGAGGAAACAGAGCAAGATACAAACCAGTAGCCGTCGAATTACCTCTTATCCCAAAGTCTACCTCGATTTCTGCACCAAGTCTTCAGGACCAAACGACAATTATATCTCCTCCTTCTGACTGGGATCAAGCAGATTTGACCGAAGATCTTCCATTTCCAACTGATAATGATGAAGGTATTAAAAACCAGAGCAGTGGAAAGAAGGGAAAAGTCAGTTGCCGGTCTTTATTTTTGTTGATGGTTAACATCGGCCTGTAGAAGCAATCGGACTACATGAAACAATGGCTTGAAGAAAAAAGAGAAAAATATTTGCATCGGATTTTACAAATGAAAGCTGGGCCACAAGATCTCCTTGGAAAGGGGGGCAAATCCGTTGTTCTTCGTTGTCCGAAATGTGATTTTGGCCGCCCAATTTGGAGATGTTTGGACTGCACCGACAAATCCGCCGTTTGCGTTTTATGTTGTAGAAATGCTCACAAGTTCAACATCTTCCATACCATAGAGAAATGGAACGGAAGATTCTATCAAACAGGTGCTCTCTGGCAGGTTGGAGTAAAGGTTTATACTGGGCACAATGGCCATCCCTGCCCAAAGAGCACGGCGGCACTATCAGTCCTAGGGCCGAAAACTTACCCGGCAGCAAACCCGAACGAGCCGGCCGACAAACTTTCGGAAGTGGCTGAAGTATTTGGAATATCCCAATTGGAGGTGCTAGAAATAATATCAGAAAGTCTAGAGGCAAAATCAATGACCCGTCTGCAAAAAGATGTTTTGGGGTCAATGGCCGAAAAGTCGGGTGTCGGCGTACTTGACCTCCTGGAGCATCTCAAAGAGGCTCTTTCTAATAAAGCCGAGGAGGATGCGGAGGCTTTACAAACTGAATCAGATCGAGCAACGGCCAATGCAGAACAGACTCCACAAACCGACGACATGTCAGAGCCCCAAGTAGTGATCGATATTATGGAAGAGAATATGGGGGGAGATGAGGACTGGGAGGATGAAGATGAGCGGCCGGCCAAAGGAGATATGCCCCGATTTCTGCCAAGGCCGCCGCCAACCGATGGCACCGGAAACCCTTTCATCACTATTGTCCACACAAACGGATTTCATTCACTACCTGTAGTTTGGTGTGCTTGCTCTGAAAATCTTGAAGATCGGGATATGCAATTGCTGGACCTCCATTTTTACCCGGCTAGCTACGACCGAATCAAAACGGTCTTCACTTTTGATTGTCTGAATCAACACCGATACGAGGCACTGGAATGCAAATCGAGCCATTATCAGTATCACAATAAACTTCGTCGTCTAACGTGTCCGTCCTATCCAGGTTTGGCTCCGAATCGTTACACCGAACTAAGCCGTGTGGCAAGGCAGTGGCGGAACCTGAAACACCGGAAATGGTTCTGGCTACGGGATAACCTGAACGCCAAAAGGGGTTCAATGGCCCTTTTTTGCGCGGCCTGTCCTCAGCCAGGAGTCAATCTAGAAGCCAATTGGCAGGAGGAACAAGATCGTAATCCGTACGTGGGATCAGTATAATTTTTTTTACAACTTTTACTGAAACGGCCGAAGTTCATTGTACATGAGGGATTTTGTCGCCGATGGCAATTTTAAACCCGATCATCTCAAACAAAAAAATGATGCATCTGATGTATGGCTCACTAATGGAGAGGCCTTTATGACGAACGAAGGACGGTATAAAATGCATCTAGAAGTGGCGGAGGAAGTTAAATTGAAGCCCACTTGTCATCGGCACCGGGCTCAGTTGAACGGAGAAGTTCCTCACAATTCGGCCGATTGCACAGGGATCGGCGGACAGGCTTGTGCCCGACACGGATGTTTTGCTCCAGGCTCCATGGTGAATTTCCAAAAAGGGGAAAGGCAAATGAATATGGATTGGTCTCTATGTGAAGCCCTTGCCACCACCAACGTCGGTCTCATTAAATTGTTTTTACACATTTACGACATCAGCTGCCAATACTGTCAGCACCTTATGGCTCGGATTCAACGGAATGAATACCTACATTTCCCCTCCCACCTCACAATATTTCATGCAATAGGACTATTTCACATTCATGGGCATAAAAATGATTGTCTCTACCGATTCGCCACAAACTATGTGCCTGGGGCTGGGGTCATCGACGGAGAAGTTCTCGAAACATTATGGTCGGTCCTCAATACTGTTTCGGCCGCCACCAGAACCGCTTCATTGGCGCACAGAACCGAAATTCTTGATGATCACATGGGCGACAATAACTGGAAAAAAATGTTGCAAATAGGTGAGATCCCTTTAAAAATGAGGAGGGTGTTTGACTGATGATACGAAAGTCAAATCTATTCTTCGGCGTTATAACCGGGCCCTAGAAAATTTGGTGGAAGCCCGACTTGCTTTCGATCAGCTGAACAGTTCAGCTCCACAAGACTCGGTGGATATATGGAATGCGTCAATCATTGAAGCTGAAAATGATCGGTCTACAAATCCGTCAGCCATGGACATAATGCATTCTCAAATCAAGACCAGGCAGACCCTTAAAGAAATCAGGGCGGCGATCATGACCGAAGATCGGATTTCTATTTCCACCGCACCAGATGATGGAGGCACAACTGATTGGCTTGTAGAGGGATTGGATATAGAGGACGAAATGTGGGTTGTTTAAATTTGAAAATTACGATACACCCATTGAACCAGGGGAGTAGGATCCGGATCCGACAAGAAGTCAGAGCAGCCGGCCGCCACCCCACCGCTGATCAAATTCAAAAAATAGAAAGGAAACGATTAAAAGTTGCCACACGAATACGTGACTTCCACATAACAACCTGTCGTTTGCTTGGTGATGCCTTGCTTGTATCCAATATTGGTGTTCCTGATCAGTTGAACGCCGACGGCTATGTGAGCGATGAAATCCGCCGACCCGAGGACGTGGCCATACCCATTTCAATGTCGGCCGTAGAAAACACAATATTGGTTTTCCCGTCAACTATTGCAGGGAGGCCGAGTCCATTTGCAGTTGATCTACGGAGCCGCGAATGCCGGCTCCGCCGAGCTAAAGCAAATGACACTCTGAGCCACGTCAGAGAAACGTTGAGTGGCCTTTCCTTTCAATACGTTAACAAAGTCCGGCAATCAAAGACCACAAAGGAGCATCTTAGAGCATACAGTGGAATTAAAATCCTGAATAAGGAAGTCAGCTTCTATCAACAAGTCTATAACCGTAACAGTCGGGCGATTTCAAAACTGGACCCGGAGCTGAAACTCCGATATCCTATCCTCCGCCGATCTGATTGTGTTATCAATACTGCAATTGCGAATGTCAACGCTCGAGGGCAAAGTCAAATTCGTTTGTCTTGGGTTTGGGGTGCCCGTGATGGTTATGACCCTGATGACCAAACGGCCCAGAAGACCGCCACCGACAACAACCGCCTTATGGAATGTAAGTACAAATTGATATTAAAATTTTCAGTCTTGCTTAATTCAGAAATCAAAGTTTACAGAATAAACTGGATGAGGGCTCGAGCTCAAAAAAACCGCTGGGAAGAAGAGTTGCCGAGGACTGAAAAAGAGATGATCTGGACGACATTGTATTTCATGCATCAAAGGGATATCTGGTACGGCCGTTTGGTGGAATTGAGATTGGAAACCGCCGAAAATGCAGGTCTCCGTTCATATTGTGAGCAAATGATGTTCCAATGGGAAGAATTTTCTCGTATAGCCGATTTCCAATTCCGTCGGGGGAATGCTGATTTTCCAGGTGTCTGGAGACCAATTTTCACTCCAAAGTAATACATACATATATTTCCTCCAAGTTTTAATTAAATACAACAGCCTGATTACATCATGCTCATCTCCTTTCCATCTTACCGTCATGGCCCAAACTTATGAATATCCTGCTACTCTTGACACCTGGCGCCCCATTCAATATGATCGAAACGGCTCATATCCATCCACGTTGAGGTTCCGACATCACTTCTTTCTTTGCCGTCTGAAAATCGTCATTGAAGCCGTTTATTCAAAGCCCCCGGCTTTATATTTATTTTTGGGACTTCGACAAGAAGTGGTAGGTATTTATTTTCATTTTTTGAATTTGTTAACAGTTTCAATAAAAGCACCACCTTCTCATCAGCCAAGGCCACTGTGCCGCTCTCGGTTGCCCTGCACCGTCTCCGTTTTTTCTTCAGGAGTTATTGATCGGCGGCTATGATATTCCGATGAACCGACAAGAAAATAAAGCGTCGGTTTTAAGTTGCTTCCATGGAGCCGAAATATCGGATTTAGACCGATCATTCTACATCTCTTTCATGGGTGGGAAACGTATGAATTGGTGGGATGTGGATGAGACGACGGGTAAATATCCGACATTTGACGATCTATCTGAAACATTCAAGAAGGAATTCCAAAAGGTAAATATTTTCACAAAATTTAAAGCCAAATATTTCTGACCCGTTTGAAGATTCAGAAAATACGATTCCCTCCTAGCGATCCCCTCAGTCCCGTCGATATAATTCTCCTTTTGAAATACGACAAATACAAGGAGCAAATAGAGCCGAGAGTTCAAGAATATTTGGATTACATAAAGTCTGTGAAGGGAAAGGAGAAGGATAAGGAGAAAGCCCCATGGGGCGCTAAAGACGATTTGGCGGGTATCCCACTTGAACAACTCTTCGACCGCATGAATGAACCGGCGTTTGAATTGGATTTGATATCCCCAGATTCACCTCTGCTGTCTGAAGATAACAGAAAGGACTTGTCTCTGTTTGATGTGTTGAATAGGTCACACATCCAACTTCAACAATTACTTGGGTTGGAGGCCGAAATTGTCGAACGGGAGGCCTGGAATCATGACACGTCCGTGCAATTAATACGCCTATCAGAAACCACAAAAATGGTTCCTTTTGGTACGTCTTCGGAATTGTTTGATTTGCGGCCAACCGAGCCAGCGGCCGAGTTTGGCCAGGAACTCCCCATTCTGTCGGCGTCCAAAAAGGGGAAGGAGAAAGAGGCCCCGCAAGGCCGCCGCTCTATTTTCAACCTCTTACCGGAGAATTCGAAGGACGCCTGGCTTGGCGATCCTGATAGTATGTGGTTTATCATTTTTCTTTAATTTGTTCTTGACCTGATTGGTGGTGTCTCCAGCGGACCCGTTACCCAGCATGAAAGTGCCGGACCATGCTAGGCCGTTTGACGAATTGATGGCACTGGTTTTCCCAGACCTTTTCGGAGAAGATGCAATTCATGATTGTATTTATCGTGATACTTTGCAAGAATTCATGAAACACGATTTTCAAACCATGACGACGAAGAACCTGGAAGGTATGATTTCATTATTATTTATTATGCCTTGAGATTTAGAAACAATCCACATAGCCCTCGTGGAAAGCAAAGCCCCAGCAAAAAAGTTTTACAGATCCTGGCGACGGCGCCAAGCCAAAAAAACTAGAGCGGCTCCGCCAACTCCATCGGCTCCGACGACATCTTCGGCTTCCGTCAATACCGCCGACTTAATTGTCCCGGACATCATACAACGAATGGAAGCCAACGCCTTTCCTCCGGAATTATGGGTCGAGTCTGATTCAGAAGTGGAGAACAGTTCGGCCGATGAAGCGGGGTGGGAGTCGGATGAGTCGGGTTTGGGAAATCCGGATGCCGCCGATCTTCTCATCGACGCCGAAACATATAATGCCACTTTCCACACCTCGTAAGTCTCTTGTGAATCTTTTTAAAATCTTTTCTCACTATCAGAAGGAACACAATTTGACATACTATTGCCTCTTTTCTTTTTCAATTTTGATGAATTTCTGGCAAATATATTTATGAAAATTTTTGAATACAATTTACAAAACTTCTAAATCTTGAATGTGAACCCATTTAGGTGGAGGGATTCCTAATGAATCCAAAACATTTTCTTTAAGGTATTGAGCCCAACACAGTCGGTCTCCCGTGCATTCGGCTCCGTGCTGTAAAATTCGCCCAAGAAGGCCGATGACTGTCCCCGTATCATACCAAAATTTCAATCCTAAACCTGGGACATTGAAAACCGCCTTTTCATACGGCCCTACAGAAACCAACATATCCATTGAAGAATAATCTCCGCCGGTGTCTCGATGAATAGGGCTGTTTCTGTTGCTCATTAAAGATACAGTGGGGTAAGGGGACGTCCATATTCTTCCGAGGTCGTCAAGATTTTCCTTTTTTGCAACTTGATCACCCTTCACAATTGCCTTGATACAGGCAATCCCGGTTTCAAATTCGGCGGGGTTGATCACCCTCAGCAAGCCGCCCAAAAAAGCCGATGTTTCACCCATCTCCGAAACCCATGCTGGAGCCGCCGACTTTCTCAATTCCGCCGCAACCTCAATATCCAACACACCCTGCAAAATACAACTTTATTATATTGTCAAAAAAGTTTTTTTTTTATTTTGACGAACCTTTTTTCCTTGCTGAAACCAGGCCAACGCAAAACTCACAGTGCCGGGTTTATTCAGGCATTCGGCGGCCGGACGGAAATGATCTCCATTGACCCGCCAACTCGTACTCTTTTTTTTAATCTTTAATGAACTTGCTATAATTTGGACAGAGTCCCATATCAAGTTCTTTTAAAATCTTTAGCCGAAGGTCAAGTTCACCGGAAATCACTCACCCGACGTTTGAAACTTATCATCCGAGGCAAATACCACAACAGAATCTTCCCGTCTTTATCCACCACTATACAGGGTTCGTCAATCATCTCTGTATTGTTCACTGGAAAAAATTTCAGCAAATTTTCTTCCACTGCCTTCCCCCCAGCCCGAAGTACTTGTAAATAATCCACCACCGACCAGGACGTGCATCCTGTTTTATGATTCGGCGGAGTTGAGATTTCAGTATTTAATTCACAAAAACACTCACTCAAATTTTTGGTGGCTTGCACCAAAACCTTTGAAGCATAATTACACTCCTCCAATATGTCGAGTTGGTCCAGTGACCAATTGGGGAGAGGGACTTTCTCCGCATTGCCCCGGAGCTCGGCTACAAACACCGATTTCATGTACGCCGCAATGTTTTCGGTTTTCTGGATTCCAACTGGTGCTGACATTGTTGACACGGGTAAACCTTAATGGGCATAACCCCTTTTCATTTTACTGGTTTTTTTGATAATGCCTTATTGTAGGTACCTATTTTAAATATCTGTTACTTCGGGTTGTGTTGACACCGCCGAGTGTAATAATGCCGCTGGAATAATCAATTCCTATGCTCCGCCTATCTTGATTGTACTTGCAAGTCTTGTCATTGTGAAGGTAAGCTGCCCCATTACTGTACATATTTACTTGCTACTCAGCTGACCTCATGTTTTATCTTATATTCTTTGAAAGTCAGCTCACTCAGCTAGATCGTTAATTAATGGTTCAAGTTCATATAATTGTGACCATGGTTATAACTATAGGTTTGCTACTATATGTGCGATGACGGCCTCCTTATCGAAGTACACGTCACGCTCGACCGTGATGTGCCGGCGTTTGGGGAAATAAAGGCGGTAGCCTTTGGATTCTTCGTCGTAACCCACGAAATGGCCATCTACAGCCTGTGA
>Ga0307517_10010732_pt1 | contig 12775 bp, 5 predicted proteins | sample 23_EM_MG_FD_194515 | JGI IMG/M metagenome (GOLD analysis project Ga0307517, IMG submission 194515) | Populus trichocarpa ectomycorrhiza microbial communities from riparian zone in the Pacific Northwest, United States - 23_EM | ecosystem: Host-associated > Plants > Roots > Unclassified | place...
TGTTCAATCGAAGACACTACCATATCATCCCAGCTATCCTAATGCTATCAGGCTACACTACCTCGTGAATAAATTATCATGTTGAACAGCTCTTGGTAAGTTGATACTGGGGCTGCTACTTGAAGATACTCCCCAACAAGTATATGACAATGTGCATGTTGGTGGATATGCTCAAGCATCATGCTTTAGATTTCTATTATTCAACATGTGTATCACCTCTGTCGATGCTTGTGCGCTATTTTAACCATGTTCTTACTGCCACTAATCCGATGCCAGCAATATTTACTGGGTTTCCTTTTCTTGTGTTAAACAACAATATGAAAGGAAAGGTGAAATGCAGAGAGTCGCTCTGTATTATTTTGAGTTAAACACAAGCAATTTGTCTTGCATGTCCCCTATGAGGGAGGAAAATCTGCTTGTTGAGGCAGTAGATTATCGTCAAGAAAGAGTTGGAAAGAGAGGGAGGGGGAGAGAGAGAGGGTTTCTGGTATATGTATATGATTTGGCAGATAATGCATCTGGTATTATACTATTATCAAATCTAAATTGGAGAGCCATTTTGTTGATTTCAGGTTAATGGAAATGTTCCCAAAGAAGATGTGTTTGCACAAATTGATGGTGCTCTCACAAAATTACATGAGGATAGGAAGTTGATTTAAGGATCTCTGGCTGCATAGATGGAGGGAAGAGCTGGTGTATAACCAATAGTCAGGACTCAGGAATTATGAAAACTGGTATAATTGCCAGCCTTTTTTTTTTTGCCCATATACTCAGGTTTATGCCTCAATTTCCATAAATGCTTAGCTAGTAAGTGTCCTTGTTTTCTCTTTCTTAGAATTACCACATGCTTGCAATTTGATAGTCATTGTTATTAAATTATTCTTTGAAGTATGCTTGTGAAAATTTGGATTTCATTTGTATGGAAACCAATTGAACAGTGCTAAGTTTGAGGTCTTTTAGTCCCTAAAATACTGTGGGGAAAAAAAATAAAAAACTTCATGTAGAGTCTTCATGCAATTCCTTTCCAAGGACAACTAGTTTACATATGCTAGTAAGCATCATGTTGCATGTGCTGGTCTCCATTTCTGGTAATTTGACCAGCTTAACACTGCTATGGATAAAGTATCCTTGAGTTTGCATTTTCAACATTTTTAAGTATTTATAAATTTGTGTACATGTTTGTGCTGTCTAAACTTGTTTGAATTTTCTCAAGTAAAGAATGTTCCAGCAAATGATAGTTATTGTGGATGACAACCACGTAGATGTTGATGGGTGCCTGTATTTTCCCATCTTAACATAAAGTCAGCAAGTCCTGATAGTGCATTTTTATTTGATACTTAATGCTCGTTCCAGCTTTTCTAGATGATCCTGTTATAGCAAAGATTTGATCCTTGAAAGCAATGGAAATCTCTGTAGTATCATCTTGAAGACTTTTTCAGTCTTTGTAGTTGAGAAACATTCAAAGGTATCAGGCTTCAATTACCTGCTAGACTTTTTCATTATAATTAAGCTAGAAATAGTCTTCTCTTCCAACAAATCCAATACAAACTTTGAATTGACCAAATAATTGGTGCACATGTTTCTTTCCCGTCTGTATGAACAACTTCTTGTGGACGAAGCTCATGGAAGAATCTTAATACCACTCCTAAAAGACGATACCGAGCACTTCCTACTCAACTAGTGTCTCTTTGCTTTCTTGGGATTTATGGAACTCGAGTGACTCAACATGTTCAAATTTGTTTCTTTTAAAAAAAAGAGTAAATTAGGTTAAGCTTGAGTTTCTCTTATGAGTGTATTTTCTTCTTTTTGAATGAGAATATTTGTTAGAATGTCAGACTCAAGAACGACCAAGTAGAACTCTAGCACTGCACTTCTGTTATAAGACCAGGAACAAGCCTGACTTACTGGAAATCTTGGATAGCACATCAAGATATGGTGGATGTAACCATGCAAATATCTAGATTTGCAGGAGATGTTATAGCAAGGATCAATTTATACTTTGTTGTCTAGCATCACGCCTTATGTAATTAGGACTCGTTGGTTCTTATATACCGCTAGGAAGCTATAGTCAGAAACCGTTCATAGACGCGTTGGACGTGTTCTGATATGTGCTATAAGCTATTATTGTTGACATTGCATAGCACCATGATTTCGAAAACTTCTCAAATCATTGAACCACTGGGCCAATATTTTTTTAGAAGTAAAGGTAGGCCTTTGTAAACCTAGCTATATTTTATGCAAAACCCTTTTAAATCCGTCGCAATCATAACTTAAATAATTCAGCTGAGCTAAGAAAACAGTGTAGAAGTCCATTCTTTGGTGCATCGTGTTGATTCTTCAAATTTAAACAATCTCCTCCACTTGACCTCGTAATGGAAGAAGTAAATTCAAAGCTGAAAGTTGAAAGAATCATAGAAAGAAAGAAACTGTAACAATTTTGTGTTAGTTACACCGTCATAAACTTCTTGCCTCATTAATGAACAAATTGGAGGAGAATTTTCCTTGTATTTGAAAAAAAATGGCTTATACTACTATTTACTATACACTCAACACACAAAAGAAGAGGACTATTTCATGGCACATGTTTGATGCCGAGAGCTCTAGAGAGAGATGCACAAATTGACCAGTTCTTTCTATGTTAACCTCTCATGTGGAACCACCGGTTGTGGACCGGGAAAGCGATGTTGGGTGCACCAGGCACGCCGCCAATGCCTTCTCTAGGCTATTTACAACACCAGCCATGGATGGCCTGTCTCGACCTTCAAGTGTCACACAATCTGCTGCTAAGTATCCTATGTATATCACTGCCTCTATTTCAAACGGCGTTGGTGGCGGTACTCTTGCGTCTAAAACTCTGTGGATTTCATCCTGGACAATGTAGGGCACAACAAAATCAACGACATTCCTCGGCACCCCGTTTTCGTTTTTGTGGATGGCCTTGAGTCCGGAGAGTATCTCCAGCAACACTACTCCAAAACTGTAGACATCACTCTTTGTGGTCAACTGCTGGAGTCTATAATACTCTGGGTCAATGTAACCCACCGTGCCAGCTGCGCTGAGTGAGAGGTGTGACATGTCATCTTCGGGGCCCATCAAAGAGAGACCGAAATCAGACACCTTGGCAGTCCACGTGGAGTCGAGCAATATGTTTGATGACTTGATATCACGGTGGATGATTGGTGGCACTGCGTATCTGTGAAGGTACTCGACGCCTCTGGCTGCATCTAGTGCTACCTTGATGCGTGCAGCCCATGACATTAAGGGTGAGTTATCGAGCTTGTGGAGATGGTCATGAAGGGTGCCGTTGTGCACATACTCGTAGACTAACACCCGCTCATTGCTATCTTCGCAGAATCCTAATAACCTGACAAGATTCTTGTGGTGGAGTCTTGACAGAGATTCAAGCTCATTGATAAATGCACTGTCCTTGTCCTCTTGGCGCCTTGTTCCGACAGCGTATGAAGAAGTGTTAGATATTTCAGCTCGCTTGATAGCTACTTCACGGCCATCCTCTAATGTTGCTTGATAAACTGAACCAAAGCTTCCCGTGCCAATTGTTTTATCGTGTGAGAAATTGTTGGTGGCTTCAAGTATAACTTGCAAAGAGAACTCCTCCAAGTGACCCGCATTTCCCATGCTAGCCAACTGGCTCAGCCGCTTCTCTAAGACCGGCGATGCTTCTTCAGTTCGTGGGGCATGAGGTTGGCTTGGACCACCACCCTGTTCAACAGGGGCTCCTGGTCCGGTCCCATCCAAGCGCCCGGAATCATGGACGCGGCAGCCTCTACACTTGCAGTACTTGAAGAGGAAGAACCCAACGACTAGCAATAAAATGAGGGAACCTACACATCCCACCACTAAAAAAGCTATCATTTTACCGCTCCATTTGCACCTACTACAACACCTCTCTTGATTATTTTCTAGTGTTGGAGGCGGCGGCGGCGCAACTGCAGGTGGAACACTATTATGGATATTGCTCTTGGAATGCGAGCAAATCTGTTGTCCCTCGGGACACAATCTGCCAGATCCTTCTATGATACGATCTAGACCACAAGAACTTCTACAGGGGCCTGGCAATACATCCTTAAACACAATTGAATTGGGGTTAAAATTCTCATTACCCCAACAATACAAGGAAAAATTCGATTTCAGAACTCCACAGAAGACTTTTCTTTTCGCTTCAATAGTACTAAAGTAAGTCTCCCTTAACCTCTCTGGCAAACTGAAATTACCTTGCCCCCAACAAACTACTGTCTCATTAGTCCGCAGAGCGCAACCACGATTCTCCCCCAAGGCCATTGATATGAACCCACCTTGCGGCGGCTTCTCCCCTGCCATACTTCCCCAACAATCCAACTCACCATTAAATTTTATAGCACAAGCATGCGTAGACCCAGCAGCAATTGTACTATAGTTCCCCTTGGGCTGTTGGCGAACAACAGCATTATTACTTCCTAGACAAGTAATATTCCCAGATTCTAATAGCCCACATACGAAATCTTCACCAACAGCCATACTTGAAAAATTCTGACCCACACTGCTAGTTTTGAACTTTCTCCGTGGCCAGCATTCGAGGCGATTAGTGTCATTAACTAGACCACAAGTCACAGAATTTCCTGCTTCCAGTTGACTGAGAGCCAGGTCTTGATAAATTCTCTTGTAGTACATGTTAGTACCATTAACAGAGAATCTCCAACAAACCAAAGTTGAAGTAGCAGGAGACAAGGATATCAAACCACAGAGGAATCCATCTCCACCAACTATGGCAGAAAAGGAAGTATTAGAATTGAAAGGGATTTGAATTCCACTAGGAAAACTTAAACAGTTTAGAACAGACTGTGTGGCACCAGGGACATGTACTAACGCACATACCAAAGTCTGGTTAGAAGTTTCAGATATGGACACAGTTGAGAGGGGGAAAACGAATGGAATGAAAGAAGAAAAAAGAATGAAGTAGAAGAAGAGATGAAGAAGAGGTTGGTTAAAGAAACAACAAGCCATAGAAAGAATGGTTTGTGGGATAACTGGATTCTAGTTTCATGGTGGTACACAAGACCAGAAAAGAAGAAGGTGGTGATGATATTTAGAGGTGGATTAGTGTAGCATTTTGAAGGTGTATTTGGATTTATGAAGAAAAGAGAGGAAGGAAACGCGGTTTGATAGAGTTCGTAAAGGAGGACCAAAGACCAGGTCCTTTCAAGAACATTTTTATTGAAAGACTTTAGGCAGATATTTAGAAATATAGAGAGAGCGTGTGGTCAATAGTTAAGAGAGAGCGAGTGGTCAACCGTTGAAACTTGAAACTCGAAATACAAAAAAGAAAATAATAAAAAAAAAATGTAATGACAAAAGCAACAAAAAATGATAATTGCTAAGACGAAAACATCATTAGGCCAGACAAATGAGTCCACAATTTTTTATGCGAAAAGATTAACAAGGCCTTTTCACTTTCATTTCTCAATGGATATATTCAATTCGGGTTTAGATTAATAATTATAATTAATTGAATTTTTAATATTTTATAAATTATTAACTCGATTTATTTATTTATTTTTAACATATGAAATCCATTATTCTTCGACTGTTAAAGAACCAATTCAACTCAATAGCTTAAGCTTTTAGGTGAGGTCTCAAGATATGATTTATATTATTCTCTAACACACCTCTCACAAGTTAAAGCTATTTGAGCTTGAAATTTGCACAGACCTACATTACCTTGTGCTTAATTTTTATCAAATAAATGAGGATGATGGGATTCGAACTTGTGATCGTTTGATCATCAAGGCTGTGATACCATGCCAAAAAACCATCTCAACTCAATAGCTTAAGCTTTTAGGTGAGGTCCCAAGATATGATTTATATTATTCTCTAACACACACCTTCAAGTGAGGATAATGAGATTCGAACTCGTGACCGTTTGGTCATCAAAGCTCTAATATCATGTCAAAGAACCAATTCAATCCAAAAGCTTAAACTGTTAGGTGGGGTCTCAAAATATTATTTATATTATTCTCTAACATCGACGATCCTAAAAAATTGAACTTGCAAAGGCAAACAACTAGATAAATTACTTTACTAGATACATATGAATCGCTTGTCAAACTTGTAAAACCCTTGTCTACAATATGCATAATAAAGAAGCAAAATTAATCCAGTGGTGAAAACAAAAGGAGTAACTATGTGAAATAAAAGATGAAATTAATACCTATAGTCCTAGTCCGAAGTCCATAGAACACAACATATTTCTCCATTTTCTTATTAATATTTTTAGCTAGCCACTAAGGAATAATAAAGAAGTTTTAGAACCAGCGACACAAACACTAACACTAGCACAAAGTTTATAATATTTCAATACAATTTAAATTTCATTTTTGTAATTAAAAAATTCATGTAAGATCATTAACTCTTACTCATCTAACTTGAAACCCAAACTTTAAATTAGATTGTTAACTCTCTTTTCTTTACATATCTTGGAAAGGAAACGAAACACATATGCCCTATAGCCAGACATGACAGTACATGACAATCATACATCACCATGGCCAATCCCAGTTCTAACAACTCACAATTAACTCCAACAACTCTCAAATGTCACTTTCAAATCCTGGATAAGTTTTTGTTAATTTGAAATAATTGGTAACATACTAATTTTTATGTGTATTGCAAAATACTTGAAGTGGTGTGGTCCACATCTTCGTGTGGCAACCCTATGGATATGAAGTTACTAGGATTTATTTTTCAAAGTGATAAGGTTGGAATCAATACTCTACAAAGAAGTTGGGAGGATGAGATGCAAAAGGTGAAATGGTTTGATTTTTGTGTATAGATGTGTTTTATTTTGCATATGAATATGTTTAATTTTACTTTGGATTTCAACAAGGTTTTTTCAATTTTTTCCCTTAAAAAAATTATAGGATTATTTTTAATTGAAAAACTAACTCTGAACCTCCTATAATTTAGTTGTTTTTTGACTATGCCTTTATTTTTTTAGAAATTACAATTTACATCTTATATCAAAGCGATTTTTAAATTTGAATGAAAAGATGAATCTACAATTATATATAATAAAAAATAAACAGCCAAAACTTGCTCGTCATAAAAAATCACAAATTTATTTCAAAATCTAATTAATTTCTTTTCTCCTTTCTAAGAATACAAAATGTCACAAAAATTAAAACCTAATCTTTAATATTTAATCAATTTGTTTTTCTCTTGTGATGTGATGTCATCTAGGTTATGAGTTGTAAATCAATTATTCTTATTTAAAAAAAAACATAAAAAAACCAAATTGATTTCAAAACTCATTTTTTATTGTTTACTAAACTTGTGATGGCTAGATGAAAAAACAATGTTAGATTTTCAGATGGAGTAAACCCTAATGGAACCCAAATTAATTTGTTGAAGGCTAACAATAGAAAAATGTCATGTTTTAAATGAGTCTACTATTGTTGCGGGATTTATCATTTGAATTTTAGAGGTTTTGACAAGTAAAGTATTTGTTTGTTGTAAAAAAAAGAGGAAGAAATCGGGAAGGATATTTGTTTTTTTCATCATTAAGTTTGGTTTAGATATTGAAGTTTTGCTATATGATATAAACCAACTACAGTTTTATTGTTACAATCTATGGGTTAACATAACAAGATTTAATAAGAAAGATGTGGTCTCTAAATATGTGGAGAGATTTAATAGGAAATATGTGGTAGCAAGATTTAGTTTATGCTCTTTACATGATAATATCTTGTTGTAAAATATTGTTGTGTCATCGCAGTTCTTTGGAGGCTCATAATTACTTTTGACTTTTGCAATGGTTGACTCTATATTTTACTCTATGGATTTTTTTATATGATTTTTCCATTATTGTTTGATATTGTTCATATTTGATTACCTTTTAATATTTCATAAGATCGGCTTTGCTAGGTTATTGTCTTGGGTTTTTCTGATATCAAATCCCACAATAGCAATCCTCCCTTTTATTTTCTATGTGATTGTTTTTATATTATTTTTTCAAAATCAACCCAATGATAACATGATCCTTAAGCAAATTATATTCCTTTGATGTTGAAAAATATTGAATATGGTTAATGCAATATGTTTTCTATATATATATATATATATATATATATATATATATATATATATATATATATATATATTATTTTAACTTTTGTTGGTAAATATGAGTTTTAAAATTCTTTGATTCGTGCAAATGTTTACTTAAAAATTGTCATGTGTTAGGACATATTACCCCTATCATTGCAAGTGAATATGAGTTGGGTCAACATGACTCCACCAAGGCCTGATAAATGTGACTGGAGGCCTTCGAGTCCATTTCAGACACAATAAAAAAAAGCTTGATGCCCAATTTATCATTTACCATACTTTAGGATCCAACATTCATAAGCCCAAGTCCAAAATCATTGTTTTAGGTTTCTATAGTTTTCTTTTTTAATAACAAACAAGCATATACTAGTTTAGACAAACCTTAACAGGAGCACAATAGGTACCTTTATCATTAAAAAATAAGTGCAATGCATCTTACCTTAAGCAAGATGTATAAGGTGATTGTCATTTACCCTATTATATAATCAATCTTATATATAGAACCTCTAAAGAATAGTTAGGGTTCCTAACTATTATAAAACTAGGTGACGACTTCTATTTTAAAATTTACCCTATCAATTTTAAATTAGTTCGTCAAGATGTCCTACGTGACATATCTTATAATGAATTAAAAAAACCTTTGTGTTAGTCACACCATAAAGATTTAAGGAGCAACTAATAGACATAAGGTTTATGCCATAGACCACATGACCCATATCACATAACTCAATATGAGATGCTAGCATAAAACCATAATGGATTATAAAAGTTTACTTGGATATCTAAAGCCTAAATAAAGCTTGCATCCATTTTGGTCTGAGTGTATTTGGCCTAAAGCTTCACTAGAATTGAGATTGTTAGTTTAGTTCCCTAGAAGCCCATTAAGCTCAGAACACACGCCTTTAAATTGGACATGGAGTGTCCATAAAGCCCAACAAGACAACACTAATAGGTAAAAGGCTTATTATGATCTTATCTATACTCAACCAAGGATGAGAAAATGCATCTAAAAATTAATTAACACACCCAAATGCATTATGCCTAGAAAAATCTAGTTTACTTGTCTAATAATCATTGGGACAAAACATATATACATTAAATAAATGCATGCATCTTGCCCATATCTCCTAAAGATTGGTCCTATTATCATCATCAATAGTACACAACCCATAAAACCTAGAAAGAAAACAACTTTATAAAGGCTCGTTGTCACTCTAGGTCTTTTTCTCCAAATAATCAAAAACTACAAGTGACAAACATATTGACCACCATACCTTTTGCATACACACACTCACATAGTTTCAAGGCTATATAAACAATTTTAAACCAAAAAATAAGTCATCTTTTCCTAAACAATCATCTTTTTTAAAACTTCTTCTTCATAAACAAATTATATATTTTTTAAACTCTATAAACACACATAACACAATCTTTTAAACCTTTTTCCTTCATCATTAGTTTTAACTTAAGTATTAAAGAGTATTCTAAACTCAATGAGAGACTTATTTGTAATGTTATTAAAGTTCAGTGTTTTCATCCTTCTAGTCCATACTCTAGCTTTGAGAAGAACTTACTATTTATGAGGTTTTCTACAAAACCTTGTAAAAAAACAATTTTTTTTTTTTTAATAAAAGAGCACATTTTTCATATGAACAACGCCACCCTTTCAATTTTAAAGTTTCTAATTTGGTATATAAAAAACAATTAGAAATAATTTTAGTTATTTTGATCTATATATAGATAAAATAAATGTTAATGTTCAATTATTTTTCTTTTTATAATCAAGTACTTAACCAAGTTATTGAAATAATCAAATCATCCAGCTGGTACTGCAAGCTTCTTCCAAGAAAATAAAAAGTTATATGATTTATGTTGCTAAGAATACTAAAAAACTCATTAATATTCCTATAGGGTGTCTAAAATCAATTGCATCTTCATCATATAGAATTTATGGACTAACTAAATTTTGTTTTAATATTTCTTACCATAATTGGGTAAAACATCTTTTTCAAATACATCCGGAAAAAAACTCTACTTATTACAAATTATCTTTCCTTTTTTATAAAATATTTTACAAATTATCTAGAATTGCTTTTTTAAAAATAACACTGTTAAGATAAAGTTTTAAAGGAATGACATCATTTAAAAAAGTATTGGGGAAATGAGATATTTTAACATAACTGTTATTCTGAATCATGATTTTAAACATAAATGTTATTCTAAATTGCAATTTTAAACTAAAACACGATTTAGAATCATGGCTTGAATAATGATCGCAATTCAGAATAGTAGTTACATAATACAATCGTAATTCTGAATTGCAGTTATGATGAGTATTTAATCATACATTTGTTCTCCATGGTCATCGCTCCTTCAAAAGAAGAAATCCCTTAAAAACTATAAAACCACCACAAAAACATCCTTTAATCATCGAAAATAGCCTTCAATCCCTCACTAAAACACCAGAATAATATTCTTCTTGTCTCTACGAGTCTTTCTACCATTTCTTTGTTGCAAACCGCTGACCCAATATTGATGGACAACCTCCTCGTTGTGATAATCAGTAGAACTGCCACCTAGTTATAAGAAAATCAAGGTAAAACAGTTATATTGTCTCTTATTCATTATTGAATTGAGAAATTCTGAGTTTTGATTTGTGATGTGTTTGATATTTATGTATTTTTTGATGTTGAGATAATTGAGGCTTTTGAGTTATGTAATTATGTGTGTTTTTATGCAATTGATGTTATTTATGGAATCGATTAAATTTGAATCAGAGAAACTAGGGTTTAAATTAATTTTTGGGTTATTTAATGTCTTTGATAATATTGTTTGAACTGAGATAAATCTTGGTTTAATTGATGCAATTAGGTAGTTTTTCAATCAATTGATGTTATTAACAAAGTTAAGGTCAAAATCATAGCACTTAGAGTTTGTGTTGGATTTTGGTAAAAATTGTTGTAATAAGAGATTTTGTTTCAATTGAGATCATTTAGGTTTTGATTGATGTAATTATATATGTTTTTTTTAAAATTATTAAGGTCAAAGTAATAGCAATTAGGGTTCGCATTGAATTGTGAGAGAAATTATTTTTTATGAGATGAATATTTTTATTTTACAAAATATGTCTTCCAATTTTTTATGTTGCGTTGTTATAGTAATACTATTATTCATGACATGAATAATAGCATCACTTATATTGACAGAAGTACTATATTCTTAAATGCTACTAGAGACATGTCATTTGAAGATACCAAGCAAGTTATATATGGAAGACTTGAGTTGAATTATAATGATGTTTAAATAGATATGACTTAGAGTTGTCTTGTTAGGAAACATGAATATTTTCCTATACTGATTGCATGTGATGTGAATTTTAAAATATGATGAAATTATTTGTTCAAAATGAAACAAATATAATAAAGTTGTATGTGAGTAGTTGACTTATACTTAAAAGCTCATATAATATAAGAGCATTAAGATACTATTGGATATCTACCTATATTTGCTCAGCCAAACAATCATCATATTTAGTTAATGCTGGTACATCTAGAATATTGGAAGATAAGTTTACGAGGATTTATGATGAAAATAGAATTAAAATTGTATATTGTGATCAACGTAGGTATGACTCCTCCAAACATAGTGATAATGAAGATAAGGGTGTCATGGGTTTAATTGAAACATCGGATAATGATGATGATGAGATAATAAGGCCTCCTATTCCAGATTTGATCAAGATACTGGATTTGATGACACGATTTATAATAATTGGTCTATTTATCATAGAAATTTTACTGGTAGTGTTGATATGATAGTTGAACAAATTTTTAGAACTAAAGATGATTTAGCAAGTGTTATTAAGCAATGACACATTACACATTCAATTCTCTTTTATTTCACCCATGATTGGCTTCAATATGAAGAAGAAGAACAGTAACCAAAATAGTGTCGTTTTGGTAAAGTTTATTTTAGTTTATTTTATGATTTCTCTCAATTACACACCTGATTGACTTCAAACTTTCAATTTGTTCAATTTTGCCTTTGAAGAACTTTAATTTCAACGCCTTTTTCATTTTGATCCTTGGTCTTGAATTTATACATTTTGACCCTTAATTGACTATTAAACTTTCAATTCTCTTTAATTTCACCCCCGATTTCATTTAATTTTATCCCCAAAGTTCGACGTCTTTTTTGAAATGGTTCTTGGCTGTGAATTTCTTCAATTTAGCCTTTAATTTACCCTAAAACTTTAATTTTCTTGTGATTTTACCCCTTATTTGAACCAATTAATTTTGTAAAAATTAAATTTGGTTTCCGAAAAATTTCAGTCTTCTCAATTAAGCCCAAATTGGGCTCCCGAACTTAATTTCTCACAATTAAGCCCCTAATAAAATTAATTTGACCTATTTAAAGTATAATTAAGTCTTTACATCTAATTAAATTTTTTTAAGCAGATTTGTCCAATAATTATTTAATTTGACCTTGAATATGCATTGTCTCTCTAGTTTTAGGTAAAATGAGGTACAATTAGACTCTGAAATTGCAGATTGATTTTTTTCTACATTTGAAATCCTCTCAGCTTGCTTTTGCAAAATTACCAGTCTTCTTGAGAATTTATTATTTAATTTTTTGATTTTCTTTAAAAAAAATGAATTTGAATAATAATCCAGAA
>Ga0307517_10010733_pt1 | contig 12775 bp, 14 predicted proteins | sample 23_EM_MG_FD_194515 | JGI IMG/M metagenome (GOLD analysis project Ga0307517, IMG submission 194515) | Populus trichocarpa ectomycorrhiza microbial communities from riparian zone in the Pacific Northwest, United States - 23_EM | ecosystem: Host-associated > Plants > Roots > Unclassified | place...
GGAAGAAGGACCTGGTAGGGCCGGCCTTATTCAGGCTCCTGAAAAAGAAAGAAGCAGAGGCCGCCATGCAAAGATCCCTGCTAAAGCTGGAGGAACTGTTGAAGCAAATGAAAAGCTTCAATATGGAAGAATTAGAATAAAAAACTTCTCTATATGATCGCTAGAATGTGGCACGGCAGAGTCCCGGCAGAAAAATCTGCCTCCTATCACCAATACTTACTGGACACCGGGCTAAAGGATTATGAAAAGACGGAAGGGAATAAGGGAGTGTTCCTGCTAAAGAGGGATGAAGGCCCCGTCACGCATTTTTATACCCTGACCTTTTGGACAGACCTGGCGTCCATCCGGCAGTTCGCCGGAAAGGATCATGAAAAAGCACGCTATTACCCCGGGGATAAGGATTTCCTGTTAGAGTTCGAGCCCGGGGTCACCCATTTCGATATGCTGGAAATGCCCGGTTATATACCGGCCTGATGTATATTTGGGTATGAAACATTCCCTGCTCCTGTCCGCCCTCAGTGTTCTGCTCTTTAGCGCCGTGCTTACCGCACAAGTGAATATCATCCCCAGGCCGTCCCAGGTGATCCTGTCCGCCGCGAAAGGATCTTTTACGATCGGTCCTTCGACGCAATTGATAGCAGGCAGCGAATTGAAGGCGCAGGCGGCCTTTCTCAATAATTACCTGCAACGTTTCTACGGTTTCCAGCTTCAACGTTCGGCAAAGGCCGGCGCCGCGAACAGCATCACACTCGATCTGCAGCCCGGCAAGGACAGCATCGAAGGAGCGTATACCCTCACCGTTAACAAGGCCGGCGTTACGATAAAAGGGTTCAACGGGCCCGGGGCTTTTTACGGCGTGCAATCCCTTATCCAATTATTGCCGGTGCCGGATTCGGCAACGGTGGTAGAAAAGAACAAGCTGCCCGTCCCCTTCCTTACCATCAACGATCGTCCCCGCTTCGCTTACCGGGGCATGCACCTGGATGTGGGCCGTCATTTTTTCCCCGTGGAATTCGTAAAGGAATATATCGATTACCTGGCCCTTCATAAGATGAACTATTTCCACTGGCATCTGACGGAAGACCAGGGATGGCGCATCGAAATAAAGAAATATCCCCGGCTCACCTCCGTCGGCGGGTTCCGCAACGGCACTATTACCGGGCATAATCCAGGCACAGGCAATGACAATACGCCCCATGGCGGATTTTATACCCAGGACCAGGTGCGGGAGATCGTGCAATATGCAGCCGAACGCTTCATCACCGTACTGCCGGAAATAGAAATGCCCGGGCATGGTTCGGCCGCCATTGCCGCCTACCCTTTTCTCAGCTGCTTTCCTGATTCGTCCACAAAGATCTCTCCGAAGACGGCCTGGAACGGTCCCAGGGATGGCAAGCAGGTCATACAGTCCTGGGGCGTCTTCGAAGATGTATTTTGCGCGGGTAAGGATAGTACCTTCCTGTTCCTCCAGGATGTCCTGGATGAAGTGATCCCGCTGTTCCCTTGTCAATATGTTCATATCGGCGGAGACGAATGTCCCAAGACAAGCTGGCAACGTTGTCCCGCCTGCCAGAAAAGAATGAAGGACCTGGGGCTGAAGGACGAGCACGAGCTGCAGAGCTATTTCATCCAGCGGATGGAAAAATATATCAACGGCAAGGGCAAAAAGATCATTGGCTGGGATGAGATCCTGGAAGGAGGTCTGGCCGCCAACGCTACGGTGATGAGCTGGCGGGGAGAGAAAGGAGGCATCGAGGCGGCGCACCAGGATCACAATGTGATCATGACCCCGGGAGACTATGTCTATTTCGATAAAGCGCAAAGCGGGCATGAAGATTCTTTAACGATCGGTGGTTTTGTGCCCCTGCAGAAAGTATATAGCTATGAGCCCGTGCCCAAAGAGCTCAGCGACGCGGAAGCCGTACACGTGCTCGGCGCGCAGGCCAATGTATGGTCGGAATATATGGCTTCGTCCGCGAAGGTGGAATATATGATCTTCCCCAGGATCAGCGCCCTTAGCGAAGTGTTGTGGAGTCCCAAAGACCAGCGGGACTGGAATAGCTTCGAGCCGAGGCTGCGGCAGCAGTTCAGCCGCTATGACCTCTGGAAAGTAAATTATAGCAGGGCTTTTTTCGATCCGACCTCCACCCAGCCGCCTGCGAAAAAGAAGCCCTAACTATTTTAATATTTATAAAAATATGTTTAGAAGTCGTCTTTCCCACCTGATCGTCTATGCCTTCTTCTCCGTCAGTCTATTGTTCCGCGCCTCTTTTGCAGATGGGCAGGACGCGCCTGCTTTCCGTAATGAGCAGCTCGCCGTATCGACGAGGGTGGCGGACCTGCTCCGGCAGCTGACCCGGGAAGAAAAGATCTCCTTGCTGGGCTATAACAGCAAGGCTGTCCCCCGCCTGGGTATCCCCGCCTATAACTGGTGGAATGAAGGCCTGCATGGGGTCGCAAGGGCGGGACTGGCCACCGTCTTTCCCCAGGCCATCGGGATGGCCGCCACTTTTAATGACTCGCTGCTGCGCGAGGAGGCCGGCATCATTTCCACGGAAGCGCGCGCCAAATACAATCTATCCACCGCCCTGGGGCATCGCCTGCAATACATGGGGCTTACTTTCTGGTCACCCAATATCAATATCTTCCGGGACCCGCGCTGGGGCCGCGGGCAGGAGACCTATGGAGAGGATCCCTTTCTTACGGGCAGGATGGGTACGGCCTTTGTAAAAGGCATGCAGGGAGACGACCCGGCCTATCTGAAGACAGCGGCCTGCGCCAAGCATTTCGCCGTACACAGCGGTCCCGAGGCCGGACGCCACTCTTTCAACGCCATCGTAGATGAGAAAGACCTCCGGGAGACCTATCTCTATGCTTTCAAAAAACTGGTGGACGCGGGCGTCGAATCCATCATGTGCGCCTATAACCGCGTCAACGATCAACCCTGCTGCACCGGCGAAGTGCTGCTGAAAAATATCCTCCGGAAAGAATGGAATTTCAAAGGCCATGTCGTCACCGATTGCGGGGCGCTGGACGATATCTGGCAGTACCATAAAGTGATGAAGGACCGGGTGGAGGTCGCCGCCGCCGCGCTCAAGGCGGGCATCGACATGGATTGCTCCACGCTCCTGCAACACGAGGCCATGAAGGCCTATGAAAGGAAGCTGGTCACGGATGCCGACATCGATTCGGCCCTAAGTCCTATCCTGCGGACGGAGGTCAGGCTGGGCTTTTATAATGAGAAGAAGGGCAACCCTTATAGCCAACTGGGAGAAGCCGCCATCCACACCCCGCCATATGTCGCGCTGGCAAGAAAAGCGGCGCAGCAGAGCATGGTCCTGCTGAAGAATGACCACGGCATCCTGCCCCTGGATAAGAATAAATACGGATCGATCATGGTGCTGGGCGCCAATGCCGGCGCCATGGATCCCCTGGTGGCGAACTATCATGGCATGTCGGGCGACATGGTCACGTTTGCGGAAGGCATTACCCAGGCGGCCGGCGCCGCCATCGCCGTGCAATATGACCAGGGGAGTGATTATACCGACACCGTTCATTTCGGCGGGATCTGGGCGGCGGGAGAGAGCGACATCAGCATCGCCGTCATTGGCCTGACACCCGTCCTGGAAGGCGAGGCAGGCGACGCATTCCTGGCAGCCAATGGAGGCGACCGGCTCGATATGAGCCTTCCGGCGGCTCATATCAAATTATTAAAAGAGCTGCGGAAAAAGAAGAAGCCCGTGATCGCCGTCGTAACGGCCGGCAGTGCGGTAGACATCGCAGCCATCGAGCCTTATGCCGATGCGATCCTGCTGGCATGGTATCCCGGTGAGCAGGGCGGAAATGCATTGGCGGATATCCTCTTCGGAAAGGTATCCCCCGCGGGACGCCTGCCTGTCACTTTTTACAGATCACTGGGCGACCTCCCGGCCTATGACGACTACGCCGTGAAAGGCCGTACCTATCGCTATTTCGGTGGTGAAGTACAATACCCCTTCGGCTTCGGCCTGAGCTATACTTCCTTCGGCTATTCCTGGCTGCAGCAGCCGGGGACCATCGGCAAACTGAAGGATACGCTTAATTTTTCCATCGTCCTCAAAAATACAGGCGCCATGGACGGGGACGAAGTAGCGCAGGTCTATATCCAATACCCGCAAGGCGATCGCATGCCGCTGAAAGAATTAAAGGAATTCAAAAGAGTGGCCGTGGAGAAAGGCGGGGAAAAAACGATCCGGTTCAGCATACCCGTGACGGAATTACAGAAATGGGATATCCCCGCTCGCGGCTGGAAATTAGTTCCCGGTGAATATAAGATCCTGGTGGGCGGCAGCTCGAAGGACATCCAACTGACGGCGGTGGTGAAAGTAAAGGCGGGAATTAAATAAGCCGGCAGAACGGCCGTCCGGCTATCTGTTCGTCGGCACCACCGGGGGACGCAGGACGGCACGGTTGGTAGAATCCAGGAAGGTCGTTCGGAATTTCTTAAAGCTGTCGTTGATGAAGATCAGGATATCTACATTGGCGGCCTTACGGGCATAGTCATACGAAGGCCGGTATTGCTCCATGAATTTTTGCAGGTCGTCCCCTTTCAGGTGTGTAAGCCGGCTGATATATTCCCGGTTATAGCGGTAGTCGATATAATGTTCTTCTTCTTCCCGAAGGAGACGCTTCTTCAGTTTTTCCCTGTCCTGGTCTCCCCTCGAGGCATTACGGAAAAGATCCAGGCTGACCCCTACCCCATCCCCTTTCCGGCTCTTCTCCACCCGTTGTACCGTTTCATGCTCGTAGACCCAGCGGTATTCCTCCCGCCGCGCCGTGGAGTCCAGCTGGTAATTGCTGAGGCTTCCCACCTGGAAACTGGGCAGGGCCATGATCCTCGTCTCCATATAAATGGGACAGTCTCCGGCCAGCATGGTGGAAGTGACCATCATGGTATCCGTCACATAGCCTACATGAGAAAAGATCAGGAGATCGCCTTCTTTGGCCGGGATGCGGTAATTCCCTCCTTCATCGGAAAGGTCGTGTTTACGCTGGGTATAATTCTGGATACTGACGGAGACAAGGATGTCCGTGCTTTCTTTTTTACGCACTTTCCCCGTGAGAAATGTCTGCGCCGATCCGCCAAAAGAGATCAGCAGGAATAAAAGGACTAAAAAAGTGTATCGCATAGACGTCAGGAGCCGACAAATTAGGCTTATTGGCCCGGATTTAGCCTCCTGCACCCCAAAGTTTTTGTTAAAAAAGCTCAATTTTTCCCTCTTGCTTTTATCACCACCCCAATCGGCTTACCGGAGATCCCATACGTCTTCATCAGCCCATTCCGGTCGATGACCTTCAACCCGGTAAAAGATTGCTCATCCAGGGGGGCGAGACTGGCATCTGCGTTCTCCTTCAATACCTTATCATTAAGGATATAGACGACTGCGCTGTCTGCCTCCGGTGCGGGAACCGCTTTCCGGTATTCGGGGGATCGGGAGCTAAAGAAGTTCCAATACCGGCGCCGGGTAAATACTTTCGTCTGAAGATAGACCACTCCGTATTTTCCCTGCGGCCCCACCAGTTGTATGGCATTCGAATCTTTGTATACATTAACGAAAGCAATATCGGCAGCCTGGATCTTTCCGAGCTCCGAGCGGGTAATACTGACACTGTCGAGGAAGAACAGCGGATCTACGCCCATCTGATGAACTTTTCTCGTTTCGAGGATCCGGGGACAGGATACGACCAGGTCGATGCCCTCGATAGGCTTTTCGGCATAATATGCCTCATCGACGGGATATTGGGGCGACCTGCCCTTGTCTATCTTTACATAGAAAGAAAGGGTATCGTCGGATAGTTTCCAATAATCCGAACATCCCCTGGACATCCATTTTTTGGTAAGGTTCGGATAGAGCTTCAGGACATCCTTTGCCAGCAGGTCTTTTAGGACGATGGGCGTTCCATCGGGCAATTTACCGGCAAAGTCTTTGGTCAGTCTTATCTTACTGATGAAGTCAGATCCTTCGTCCTGCTGGAAGATCATTCCCCTGAGTTTTTCCGAGTAGAACCCTTTCCCCTTGACGAAACGGGCGTCCTTTGTAAATCCGTCCGTGCACAGGTCCATTTCCTCGACGTCTACCGCCTTCAGGTCCTTGTCCACCCTGCGCAGGTCCGTCACTTTGGTTTGACAAAGGCAGAAAGGTCCGATGCTGATCTTTTTTATGAGCGCGGCATCCAGGTAAGCTACCTGCTGGCCCTCCTGGGCCCGAACCCCGAAGAAACAAACGATCCCTAACAGGAAAAGGTAAAAATATCTCATGCCCAAATCTAACAAAAAAAGCTTCCCCACGCGAGGCCTCCGACCCGTGGTATGCGATTTGATACAGGTTCACCTAAAATGTAACCATGAGCAACATGCCGCCCATTCGACGGTCAGCCCTCCGTCCTCCTCCCACCAGCAGGCAGGGCCTCCGGGAATCTTCCCATTTGGTCCCCATTGCCAACAGTTGGCTGAAGATCGCCGGGAAGGCTTTCTGGAAAGGGATGAAAAAGCTGTTCGGCATCGCACTTTATATTCCGGGCAAGTTCGTTCGGATGAACGCTCCCGGCAATAAACAAGACGGTTCCCTTAAGAAATAATTATATTTAATAAATAAAATCATAACCCATGCCCAACTGGTTGAGAGCCCTGATAGCCGGCTACGGAGCGAAAAAGCTCGGCGGCGGATGTTTTAGCACCATTCTGATCTTCGTAGTCATTTATTATGCCCTGGGCCAATGCAATCATCCCGTGGTCCGGCATGGTGCGATCCGGAGCGATCAACATACCCGGACAGCCCTTGTTCCCTCCTGTTCGCCTTCGGCCGGGACGCTGACCGTTAACGGGACAGCCAGCGTATCAAAAGCGGGCAATTAAGAACTGGGATGCGAGGACCAAATCACTGATCCTCAGCATCCTAAAAACATGGCATTTTCTTAGCGGTCCTTTCCTGCACAAACCATTCTTATGTTCAGGAACAATCTCAAGATCGCCTGGCGCAACCTGCTGAAAGACCGCCAGTTCACCTTTCTCAATATCTTGGGCCTCTCGGCCGGATTGGCCTGCGCCCTGCTGATCTTTCTATGGGTCAAGGACGAAATAAGCTTTGACAAGTTCAACGAGAAAGATGATCAGATCTTCCAGTTGATGGAGCGGAGAAAGAATGCCGGTAATCAAGGCATTTCCGACGAATCCTCCGGCATCCTGGGCGAGACAATGGCCCAGCAGATGCCCGAGATCGAATATGCGGCTGCCCTCGCCCCTCCTGAATGGTTCCAGAAGTTCACGCTCTCCGTATCAGATAGGAATATCAAGGCCGTCGGCCAGTATGCCGGCAAGGACTATTTCAATATTTTCTCTTTTAAGCTCCTGGAAGGAAAACCATCCACGGTGCTGGCCGATAAGAATTCCATTGTCCTTTCCGACGAACTGGCCAGGAAGCTCTTCGGCACGACGGATCAGATCATCGGCAGGAAGGTCCGTTTCCAGCAGGAAAGGGATTTCTTCGTCTCCGGCGTCTTCGGGAAAGTCCCCTCGCATTCCTCCCAGCAATTTGATTTCGTATTGAGCTTCGAGTATTTAAAAGACGTCCAGGGATGGGTAAGATCCTGGTACAACACAGGGCCGCATAATTTCGTGCTGTTAAAAAAGGGCGTGACCCCCGAGGCTTTCAATAAAAAGATCGCAGGGTTCTTCAGGCGGTTGAATAGTAATGACAGTACCCGCACTGCATTTGCCATGCGTTTTTCCGGCGCCTACCTTGCCAACACCTTCGTGCACGGGGCAAGGACGGGTGGAAGACAGGAAAATGTGCGGTTGTTCTCCCTGATCGCCCTGTTTATCCTCGTCATTGCCTGCATCAATTTCATGAACCTGTCCACGGCGAAGGCTTCCCGGAGATTGAAAGAAGTGGGCATTAAAAAAGTGGTCGGCGCCGGCCGGCGACAGCTCATTTTCCAGTTCCTGGCGGAGTCGATCCTACTGACCCTGTTTGCGACCCTCTTCGCCGTCCTGTTGGCCTGGGCCCTCCTGCCCGCCTTTAATCAACTGACCGCCAAACATATCCTCCTGGATTTCGACCCCGTGATGATCCTGTCGCTCTTTGCCATCACCCTGCTGACAGGTTTACTCGCCGGCAGCTATCCGGCGCTCTACCTATCGGGATTCAATCCCGTAGAAGTGTTGAAGGGCAAGATCCGGTCGTCCCTGGCGGAGGTATCGGCCCGTAAAGGGCTGGTGGTATTCCAGTTCACGCTTTCGATGATCCTGATCGTAGCGGTGCTGGTCGTCTACCGGCAGATCCAATTTATCCAGTCCACCGATCCCGGTTATCAGAAAGACAATGTCCTCCGGATCAGCTCCGAGGGAAAGCTGAAGAATACGGAGGAGGAATTTGTCGTCGGGCTGAAAAAGATACCCGGAGTGGTCAATGCCAGCTTCACCTTCAATAGCATGGCGGGACGCAATTTTGGTAATACCGGAGTGGACTGGGACGGAAAGGACCCCGATGAAGCCGTTTATTTCGAAGGATTCAGCGGGGGGTATGATCTTGTCGAAACGATGGGCATGCAGATGGCGGCCGGAAGGAGCTTTTCCAGGGAGTACGGCGCGGATTCTGCCGGGATCCTGTTAAATGAGACCGCCATCCAGGTCATGCACCTGAAAGACCCTGTGGGCAAGACGATCCGGCTTTTCCGGAATCCCATGCGGATCATCGGCGTCCTGAAGGACTTTCATTTCGAGTCGCTGCGGGAAAACGTAAAGCCTTCGTATATGGTGCTGCAAACCCGCGACAATGCCTGGTTTAAGATCATGACCAGGATCCAGGTAGGACAGGAAAGGCCTACGATCGAAAGGATCCGGAAATATTATGAAGCCTATAACCCGGGGTTCCCCTTCGAATTCAATTTCCTGGACGAAGCTTACCAACAGCAATATATAACCGAAGTAAGGGTAGCTACCCTGTCCAGATATTTTGCGGGACTCGCCATCCTCATCTCCTGCCTGGGGCTGTTCGGCCTTACTGCCTTCACTGCGCAAAAAAGACAGAAAGAGATCGGGATCCGGAAAGTGGTCGGCGCTTCCGTGGGGAATATCGTCTCCCTGCTGTCGGCGGATTTTCTGAAACTGATCTTGATCGCCGTGCTGATCGCCTTTCCCCTGTCCTGGTGGACCATGAGCCAATGGTTGAACGGCTTCGCCTATCGCATCGACATCGGCCCGGGGATATTCCTGCTGGCGGGTATCGCCGTGCTGTTCATTACCCTATTAACCATCAGTTACCAGGCGCTCAGGGCTGCAGTCGCCGATCCCATAAAAAGTTTAAGATCAGAGTAGAAAGGAAGAAAAGAAGAAATAATTGAAGACAGTAGGAACGCGAATGTGGATAAAAGATAGATGGGGGCTATTGCAACTATGATCTTCGCCTGTTATCTTGTGTTCATCAAATCCTGCCGTAGAGTCTATTCCTTTGAAATACCAAGATTTAATTCGTTGTTATTTCATCCTTCAAAATAGACTCTATGATACACGCACAAGAACTCCGTTACGGAAACAAAGTACAAAACCATCAGGGCCAGATCATCACGGTACAGCAGATCCTCTGCAGCACGCTTATTTACGACACTGAAATGAAAGTGGGAAGAGAAGCCGCGATCAGCAGCTCCAATGGCTCGTATAAGACAACTTATACTACCCGGTTCATCGAAATGATCAAGGAAGCCGATTTCCAGGACGTCCTCCCCATCGCACTGACACCGCAGATCCTCCATAAATGCGGGTTCAGGAATTTCGTGCGGGATGAATGGATCCTCAGCATCGGGAACAGTCATATCGACTTCGAATTTACGGATGATGGGTTGCGGCTCCGCGACCCGGGTCCTTCCCGGGTGAACATGCGCTACTTTCACCAGCTGCAGAATTTTCTTTTTGCCATCACGGGGCATGAGCTAAAGATGGAGCATTGGGATTGACGATGATCCCGGGCGCCGGAGGGGAGTTACTCTCCCCAGCAGGTAAGGACCAGGTCCCTTTCACCGCCGTAGTTACGATGCTCGCATAAGTAAATGCCCTGCCAGGTTCCCAGCGCCAGCTGTCCCGCGCGTATCGGGATCAGGACGGAAGAGCCCAGGAGGGCCGCTTTCAGGTGCGCTGGCATATCATCCGGACCTTCCTGGTCATGCTGGTAGTCGGGGTCGTTCTCGCGAACGGCTTTGTTGAACCAGGTCTCGAAATCCTTTCTTACCGTAGGGTCTGCGTTCTCATTGATGGTGAGGGAGGCGGAAGTATGCTGGATGAATACCTGGCAGAGGCCGGCGCCAATCTGCCGGATCTCCGGCAAGGCCTTCAGGATTTCTCCCGTTATAAGATGGAAGCCTCTTTTCCGGGCCTGCAAGGTGATACTATGCTGATAGATCTTCATGGTAAATTTTGTAATTAGGAAGGTCCTATTCCCCGCTAAAATTCTTCAGTATTTCCATCGCCCGGTGCGCGCTTTCAGGCGCCAGGAAGATATGATCATGGTAATACCCCGCGATCACATTGCAGCTGATGTTCTCCTGGGCCAGTGCCTGCGAGAAAGCAGCCGTCAACCCCACTGCATCCAAAGAAGAATGGACTGTCAGGCTGATCCAACTGGCGACGAAGGTATAGGCCAGGCCCAGTTCGTCCGCCCTGCTCTTCTCCAGGATAAGGGTCAGGCCTTCTTTTTCGCGGAACAGGGAGAGGATCTCGCCGGTAGGTATCCCGCCTGGATCCTTCACGGTGCAAAAAACATATTCGCCGGGGTTTAGTTCGGGCTGCATGGACCTGAGTAAGTTCGATAGATTTGTTTCGCCTGGCATAATGTTGATAATGAAACAAAAATAAAGGATCCGGGTGGGCAAAATCCTTCCTGGCATGGGATTTTTACCTGCTTCCTTAAAAACCATGGCTAAAAAGATCCAATCAAACTTAGATCTCCCTGATTCTGACAACGATAAGCAGCATTTAAAGCAGGAAAAAGCTACGCTGGACCTGCCGGATGTAGAAGATATTCCCGGACAGGAAAATATCAAGGTCCCCAGGTTGGGAGAATTCGCAGACAGCACCGCCTCCTCCGCCGATGAAGAAGGTGATGACATTTTCAATGACCCCGAGCAAGATGGTGATCCTTCCGACGTCACTGCCGCCGAAAGGGTCCTCCTGAGCAGGAGCGCCAACCAGACACCCGGCGAAGAATCCGAAATGGATGCACGCGGAGCTTCCCTGGACCGGAAGGATAATGAAGGAGAGATCCTGAATGAAGGCGACCTGGCGACAGACCGGTTTGGCGAAGACCTGGACCTTCCATCATCGGAAGAGGTCGATGAAGAGGAATAGGATGCTTATCACCGGTGGCATCATTTTTTATGGATGCATCTAAACATTGTATTATGCCAACAATTAATCAAACCACGACAGCAACCTCGCAGAACACGAAATTGCGTGAGTTTTTCATCGATCAGCTAAAGGATATATTATGGGCCGAGAAGAAACTGGTAAAGACCTTACCAAAATTGGCAGGGGCGGCACATTCCAACGAGCTAAGGGAAGCCTTTTACAGTCACCTGGAAGAGACCAAGAATCATGTCACCCGGATCGAGAAGGTGTTCCTGATGATGAACGAGGAAGAAGATGCCGTAGAATGTCCGGCGCTGAAAGGTATTGCCGAAGAAGGGGAAGATATCATCGATGAAACAGAGAACAATACGGCGCAGCGGGACGTAGGGTTGATCTTTGCCGGTCAGAAGGCCGAACATTACGAGATAGCCACCTATGGCGGCCTCGTTCAGCTGGCCAGGACCATGCACCTCGATGAGGTGGCGCAACTGTTGGGCGAAACGCTGGCAGAAGAAAAAAAGGCGGACGAGTTGCTGACGCAGATCGCCGAAAAAGGCGTGAACGAAGAGGCGGCGGCCGAGCCTTCGGAATAAACTTACCCCCCATCATCAAAATAGCAGGGACCGGCCAATCGCCAGTCCCTGCTATTCCTTTTCATAGGTTCCGCTCTCTTGTGCAGCTACCGGGTTTCAATTGTTGAAAGTATACATATAGGCATAATCGCTGTAGAAAACGAACATCAGCTTAGATCCATCGGAATAGTTGATCATCTTGAAGATACAGGAGACACCCCTTTCATCCGTAGCCTGCCAGGCATACTCGTGGGAACCGTCATTGTTGGCCCTGTTGAGGGTCTGGTGGCTGGTGGTATAGGTGGAATTCGACCGGTCTCCTACCAGAACGATATCCCCCTGGATGGTAAACCGGATACTGACACTGTTGGGTGTTCCCCATACATATTTCTGGGAATAGGAGTTCCAGCTGCCTTTGGTGGCCTGGCTGGCATAATAGACCGACTGAGCCTGTGATTGATGTAAGGTGAAGGTCAGGACGAGAATAGCAATTAACTGTTTCATGTTTTGATTTTTTAGGTGTTGAACGATGACCCAAAATAACAGCCAATTCCGCCGGAGAATGGTACGGCGACCGGTTACTAACCGGTTATTGTCGGGGGCACTGTCCTTATCCGGACTACAGGGTTCCGGGAGGGGGACCTACAGGGCGTTCCCTGTGAAGAAAGTAACTTTGCGCATGTCCTCTATAAGTCCCTTTAAAATACTGTTGATCGATGATTCCGAGGTCGTGGGTCCCCGGGTGTTGGCACTATTATCCGGCATACCGGGCGTGGAAGTGATCGGGCAGGCAAAAACAGTACAGGATGGAATGACCCTCCTTGAA
>Ga0307517_10010734_pt1 | contig 12774 bp, 13 predicted proteins | sample 23_EM_MG_FD_194515 | JGI IMG/M metagenome (GOLD analysis project Ga0307517, IMG submission 194515) | Populus trichocarpa ectomycorrhiza microbial communities from riparian zone in the Pacific Northwest, United States - 23_EM | ecosystem: Host-associated > Plants > Roots > Unclassified | place...
CCAGGGCAAGAAGAAGTAACCCGCACCGATCAAGCCCCCTACCCGCGGTCTCCCCGCGAGTAGGGGGCCACCGGTGTACGGCGCTCGCCACCGACGCAGGACCCCCCCAACGCTGAGTGCCTGCACGAGCGTTGACCTACCGGACAAAGGTGAGCACCATACGCCTGTGACCAGGTACCATCCTGCGATGACACGGGGCCCTCATGGCAGTTGAACCACGGCACGATGTGCGGCTGCGTGTGCGTCTGCGCGGCTACCTCCTCGCCGCAGTGGTCTCCGCCGGGTGGGCGGTCATAGGCCATCGGTGGTTGGCTGAACCGTGGTCGGCGAGCATAGAGTTCGTCCTCTTCGTGCTTGCGGCATGCGTGCTCTACAGCGAGATCCGCGCCTGGCGACTCCGTCGTATCCACCGTGTGCCCGATTGAGCGCAAGCGCCTGCTCAAGTCGCACGTATCCCGGCCAAGCCACAAGATCCGCACGTTCAACCGGGGGCACGCCGTGGATGAGGAAACGTGGGTCAGAGGCTCGACTGTCCTCGCGATCGGGGCTGTGCTGCTCTCGCTGGGCGGAGCAGTCAGCCTGGCGCGCTGGTGGTGGCGACGCCGCAGACCCGCTGTTGAATCGCGCACGCGGACCTACGCGGAATGGCCGTTGCTCCTACAGGGATTCTTGGCCGTCATGTATGGCTCGCTCTGGCTCCTTCGTGCTCCGGACGAGGTCTTTTGGATTGCGCGCAGCGTCATCGAGCCATGCGTGCTGGTGGCCAGCGTTGTGCTGTTCGTCCGGTTGCTGATCGTGCTGGCCGGGCGAGCCATTCGGCTTGTGCTCCGACAGGCGGAGTAGGGCCTTCGCGAACACTGAGGCGCTATCCGGCCTCCGTCCAGGAAGCATGATCAGGCTTGAAGGGGGCCATCGGTGGCTGCTGCACTGTTCGTCCGGTTTCAGGCGCCCGTTCCTAACGCTCGCGGGTACTTTCCCGGCGTATTCGCGCTGGCCAACGGCCTGGGGCGGAGCGGTCGGCTCGTCGACGCGGAACGCCGGTTCTGGCGGGATGGCAACGACTGGTACGAGGCGAATCTGATGGATCCGTCCAAAGTGGATCCCTCGGTCTATGACCGCTCTTTGAATCCTGGGGCCACTGCCTGGTTCAAGTGCACGGCTGGTGAGGTTCTCGATCGTGTGGCCGGCTATCTGGATCTCCTCTCGGCGCATGGGGTCGCCTGCGAGCGGATCGAGTCGCCGAACCCAGGCAAGGTCGTCTACGAGGATGAGCATCAAGTCGTTGTGGTGCCAGAGGACTGGGCTCTCAGGGGCGAGAATCGCAATCTCAACAACGCCTAGCGCAGTTCTCTCCCCTGTGCTTTGCTGTGGCGCGACGCAGAGTCTGGGGGCAGATGTGGCGACGTATGTTCTGGTGCACGGTGGCGGGCATGGCGGCTGGTGCTGGCAGCGGTTGACGCCCCTGCTGCGGGCGGCGGGGCACGAGGTGTACACGCCGACGCTGACCGGACTGGGCGAGCGGGCGCATCTGCTGCGCCCGGACATCGATCTGGAGACGCACATCGCGGATGTCGTGGGGGTCCTGCGGTACGAAGGCTGCACGGACGTCGTGCTGGTGGGGCACAGCTACGGCGGGATGGTCATCACCGGGGTCGCCGACCGGGCAGCGGAGCGGGTCGGGCGCCTGGTCTATCTGGACGCGGCGATTCCTGAGGACGGCCAGTCCCTCGTCGCCGTGGCCGGCATGCTGATGGCCGCGGCTCGGGCCGGGGCCCGGGTGGTGGATGGCGTGGAGCTGGTGCTGTGGCCGGACTCCGACGCGGTTCAGTACTACGGGATCACCGAGCCCGAGGACGTCGAGTGGATGTGGGACAAGCTGACGCCGCATCCGTGGAAGTGCTTCGAGCAGCCGCTGCGGCTGAACGACCCGGCGGCCCTCGCGCGGATCCCGCGCGCCGAGATCCACACCACGTCATCGCTGGCCATGGCGCCTCCCGGCACGGCGGAGGCCCTGGCGGGGCAAGAGCAGACGTGGGTGGTCGATTCCGGGCACGACCTGATGGTGACCGCGCCGAAGGCGGTGGCCGAGATCCTGCTGGGCCTGGCGGTCCGCTGAAGCACCGAAGGCCCGCCCGGAGTGATCCGGACGGGCCTTAACCGTGTTCGTGCTGGTGAGGAATGCTCGCGCAGAGGTGTTGTCAGCTGCAGCCGCCGCAGCGGCAGGCGCCGCCGGCTTGGCAGCCGCACCCGCAGCCCGAGCCGCAGCCGCACGCTCCGAGTACGGGCAGCTGGGTCCGTACGGGCCGCGGGCCCTGATCAAGTGACGGCTGCTCTCGGACGGTCGGGGGTGTGGGGGAGTCCTGCATGGTTACCCTCCTCGGCTCGGGTGCCTGGGGCCAGTGAACGCGACCGGGGGCGGGCGCATCAACGGCGCGTTGCAGCACAACGCGGCACAACGCGGCACAACGAGCCACAAAGCAGGGCGTCAGGCGGGCTCGGAGGCGATGGGGGTGGGGGGCGGGGAGAGCTCGTCGGCGTGTTCGCCGGTGACGAGGAAGACGACGCGCTTGGCGACAGAGACGGCGTGGTCGGCGAAGCGCTCGTAGTAGCGGCCGATGAGGGTGACGTCGACGGCCGTCTCGATGCCGTGCTTCCAGCGGTCGTCGAGGAGGTGCTGGAAGAGCGCGCGGTGGAGCTCGTCCATGCGGTCGTCGTCCTGCTCCAGCTGGAGGGCGTCGTCGACGTCCTTGGAGACGATGACCTCGGCGGCCTTGGCCATGAGGCGCTGGGCGAGCTGGCCCATCTCCAGGATGGTGCTGTGCAGGTCGCCGGGGACGGCGCTGTTGGGGAAGCGCAGCCGGGCGAGCTTGGCGACGTGGCGGGCCAGGTCGCCGGAGCGCTCCAGGTCGGCGCTCATACGGAGCGAGGTGACGACGATCCGCAGGTCGGTGGCGACCGGCTGCTGGCGGGCCAGCAGTGTGATGGCTCGGTTCTCCAGCTCGCGCTGGAGGTCGTCGACCTTCTCGTCGGCCGCGATCACGCTCTCCGCGATCTTCAGGTCGGAGTCGAGGATTGCCGTGGTGGCACGGCCGATGGCCGAGCCGACGAGGCGGGCCATCTCGACCAGCCCGTCACCGATCGAGTCGAGTTCCTCGTGGTATGCGTCCCGCATCGCTGTCGCTGTCCTTCCATTCCGTCCGCACAGAGGCCTGTATTTCCTCCACGTTCCCACGCTGATGGGTGAACGCGTACCGGCCTGGCATCCGGGATGAACCGCCCCTGACGTCAGAGTGAACTCTTGGCAACGCGCGTTCGAGGAGTCGCTCCCATGGCTGTGATCAGCCCGATTCGTCAGCCTAGTCTTAAGGACATGGACGTGAACGCGGCAGTCGCCGCAGCAGCAGCGATCGCCGGTCTCCTGACCGGCGTCATCGCGGTGCTCGCGTTCCGCTGGAGCGAGCGGGAACAGGCCCGCCCGACCCGCACCTCCCTGCACACCGACGCCGTGCTGCCGCCCGGGGTGGACACGGTCCTGTCCGTGCTGCGCTCCTCGGCGGTCGTCCTCGACGAGGGCGACACGGTGGTCAAGGCAAGCTCGGCGGCGTATGCCCTCGGGTTGGTACGAGGCGGCCGGCTGGCCGTCGACCAGATGCTGCAGATGGCCCGCGAGACCCGGCGGGACGGCGAGATACGCCAGGTGGAGCTGGACCTGCCACGCCGCGGCGGGGGCCGGGGCGAGGGGCTGGCGGTGTCGGCCCGGGTCGCGCCGCTGGGGTCACGGCTGGTGCTGCTGCTCGTGGAGGACCTGACCGAGGCACGAAAGATCGAGGCCGTACGCCGCGACTTCGTCGCGAACGTCAGCCACGAGCTCAAGACGCCGGTCGGCGCGCTGTCGCTGCTGTCCGAAGCGGTGATGGACGCCAGCGAGGACCCGGAGGCGGTCATCCGCTTCGCGGGCCGGATGCAGCACGAGGCCTCCCGCCTCACCAGCCTGGTCCAGGAGATCATCGACCTGTCCCGGGTCCAGGACGACAACCCGCTGGACGACTCCGAGGCGGTCCCGGTCGACGACCTGGTCGCCGAGGCGGTCGACCGCTGCCGTCACCAGGCCAACACCAAGCAGATCACCATGGCCACCGGCGGCACCCCCGATCTCAAGATCTGGGGCAACCGGGGCCAGCTCGCCGCAGCGCTCGGCAATCTCGTCGAGAACGCGGTCAACTACAGCCCGGCCCGTACCCGTGTGGGGATAGCGGGCCGCAGGATCGCCGCCGCCGGCGGCGACCTCATCGAGATCTCCGTGACCGACCAGGGCATCGGCATCTCCGAACGGGACCGGGACCGCATCTTCGAGCGGTTCTACCGGGTCGACCCGGCGCGCTCGCGCCAGACGGGCGGCACCGGCCTCGGTCTGTCCATCGTCAAGCACGTGGCCGCCTCCCACGGCGGAGAGGTCACGGTGTGGAGCGCCGAAGGCCAGGGCTCCACCTTCACCCTGCGGCTCCCGGAGGCCGGGATCGCCCGCGACCATGTCATCGCGTCCGACGAGGACGACGACCGCGACGACCGCGATGACGAGCAGCTCTACGAGCCCTTCCCTGATCACATCCCTGCCCCGGAGGTCCTTCCGTGACCCGTGTACTCGTCGTCGAGGACGAAGAGTCCTTCAGTGACGCACTGTCGTACATGCTCCGCAAGGAGGGCTTCGAAGTCGCCATCTCGGCGACCGGGCCCGACGCGCTGGACGAATTCGAACGCAATGGCGCCGACCTTGTGCTGCTCGACCTGATGCTGCCCGGCCTGCCGGGCACCGAGGTCTGCCGCCAGCTTCGGCTGAAGTCCAATGTCCCGGTCATCATGGTGACCGCCAAGGACAGCGAGATCGACAAGGTCGTCGGCCTGGAAATAGGAGCCGACGACTACGTCACCAAGCCGTTCTCCTCGCGGGAACTGGTCGCCCGCATCCGGGCCGTCCTGCGCAGGCGCGGCGAGCCCGAGGAGATCTCCCCGGCCGCCCTGGAGGCCGGGCCCGTGCGCATGGACGTCGACCGCCACGTCGTCACCGTCGGCGGCGGCAAGGTCGACCTCCCGCTCAAGGAGTTCGACCTGCTGGAGATGCTCCTGCGCAACGCCGGCCGCGTCCTCACGCGCATGCAGCTCATCGACCGGGTCTGGGGCGCGGACTACGTCGGCGACACCAAGACCCTCGACGTCCACGTCAAGCGCCTGCGCGCCAAGATCGAGCCCGACCCCGGCGCGCCGCGCTACCTCGTCACGGTGCGGGGCCTGGGCTACAAGTTCGAGCCGTAAACCGCCCCTGGGGCTGTCGACGCCGGGCGGGCTGATTTTCAGCCCGCCCGGCGTCGTCGTCAGCTCTTCTTGGACGCGGAAGCCGACACCGAGGCGGACGCGGAGGACGAGGCCGACGACGAGGCCGACGCGGAGGCCGACGCGGAGGGCGACGTGCTCACGGACGGGCTGGGCTTGGCCGTCGGTCCGAAGGACTCGAAGTACCCGGTCGCCGGGCGCACCAGCGCCCGCACCGTCACCGCGCCGGTGTCGCTGAGGTCGAAGGTGACCTGCTGGAAGTCGCCGTCCCGCTTGCCCTCGGCCGTACCGGGGACGGTCACGGACGCGTTGTCCTTGCCGCCGATCAGTACGGAGCCGTGAGCGGGCACGACGATGGTCTGGCCGCCGTCCTTGTCGCTGAGCGCCGCGTTGCCGCCGGTGCCGAGGGTGACGGTCTCGATGGTCTGGCGGGAGGAGCCGTTGTTGAAGACCCTGGCGGAGATCACGGAGTCGCCGTCGCCGCTCTGGGTGAGCACGACCGCGTTCTGGATCTGGATGTCGCCGACGGTGGTCGCGGCGTTGTCGGGCTTGACCTGAAGCGTCTGGGCGTTGCTACCGGCCCCGCACGCCGCGGCGAGCGGGGCGATCGAGAGCGCGAGGACGGCGGCAAGGGCGCCGCGACGAAGGCTGCTGCTCACGGCGGCGGCATCTCCTAAGGCAGATAAGGCAGTAAGGAACTGACAGCGGCCTTAGGTTACCGAGCCGTCGTGGCGCACCCGCACCCGGCCACCCTTCGGCGAGGCGGGCTCACCCGCGCGGCCCCAGCGAGGGCGCCGCAGGGACGCCGCAGGGGCGCCGCAGGGCTCCCGTGAGGGCCGCGAAGGGCCCTCGCCGGGCCCGTGCCGGAATCCATTCCGGGATTCAACCGAAAGATTCCCGCCAGTTCATACCGGCCCGCCAAGATCGATTTAACGTTCCCCCGGCACCCGGAAATCCAGAGTTGTACGAAAATTGGATCGCCTTCGGCCCGTAGATCCGAACGGAGTAGCGGTAGTCCACTCGGGAGGGCCAGACAAATCTGGACGTTACGCCCCTGTTCAAGTGACTCCCGAGCGTGTAACGAGGGCGTTTCACCCTCCCTGTGCACCCGCTCCGACCTGCGAATACCCGTCCGGGGCAGCCACCTCCAGCACGTCCCGGCCGCACTTGTCAAGCCCCGAGATATGCCCTGACCTGCGAAAACGCCATTCAGAACGGGCCGTTCACGTGTTAGCATGGATAGCCACGGAAGGGGTACCTGTCACATGACGTTCAAGGTTGGCGACACCGTGGTCTATCCCCATCACGGGGCCGCGCTGATCGAGGCTATCGAAATCCGCCAGATCAAGGGCGTGGACAAGACCTACTTGGTGCTCAAGGTCGCCCAGGGCGACTTGACGGTACGCGTACCTGCGGACAATGCGGAGTTCGTCGGCGTGCGTGACGTGGTCGGTCAAGAGGGACTGGACCGGGTCTTCGAGGTGCTGCGGGCGCCGTACACCGAAGAGCCCACCAACTGGTCCCGACGCTACAAGGCAAATCTGGAGAAGCTCGCCTCCGGTGACGTCATCAAGGTCGCGGAGGTTGTCCGCGATCTGTGGCGTCGTGAGCGGGAGCGTGGGCTGTCGGCCGGCGAGAAGCGCATGCTTGCCAAGGCCCGTCAGATCCTGGTCAGCGAGCTGGCCCTCGCTGAGAACACCAATGAAGACAAGGCCGAGGCACTGCTCGACGAGGTCCTCGCGTCCTGACGCACGATTGCCGCGGTGCCCGGTGCGATACGCACGCCGGGCACTGCGGCATGCGTGGGCTTGGACCAAAACGGACGATCGTCGACGATACTGGCGTGCGTAAGCTGATCCCCTGATCGTGCCGGGCCCGGCACCCGCGCAGGCTGCCACCGACGCGGGGTTCACGGAAGGGCCCCGCGAGGGTTTGACGCCCGGCACGTTGAGGCGATACCCAACTCGGCCAAGGACACAAACCTGACTACCGCCGCTGTCATTCCCGCCGCCGGACGCGGAGTCCGGCTCGGCCCCGGCGCACCCAAGGCGCTGCGCACGCTGGGCGGCATCCCGATCCTGGTTCACGCGGTACGGGCCATGGTCCGCGCCCGAGCCGTCCAGTTGGTGGTCGTGGTGGCCCCGGCTGACGGAGTCGCCGAGGTCAGAGCGCTGCTCGACAGCCACGGGGTGCCCGAGGCGAAGGACATCCGGATCGTCCCCGGCGGCGATTCCCGCCAGGAGTCGGTGCGGCTCGGCTTGGCCGCGCTGCCCGACGAGGTCGATGTCGTGCTCGTCCACGACGCCGCCCGCCCGCTGGTGCCCGTCGAGATGGTGGACGCGGTCGCCGCCGCCGTACGGGACGGGGCCCCGGCCGTGGTCCCCGGGCTGCCGCTCGCGGACACCGTCAAGGAGATCGACCCGGCGACCGACGCGGTCGTGGGCACCCCCGAGCGGGCCCTGCTGCGGGCCGTACAGACCCCGCAGGGCTTCGACCGGGCCACCCTCGTCAAGGCGCACGCCACCGTCACCTCCGACGTGACCGACGACGCCGGCATGGTCGAGCGGCTCGGCATCCAGGTCCTGGTCGTACCCGGCCACGAAGAGGCCTTCAAGGTCACCCGCCCGCTGGACCTCGTCCTGGCCGAGGCGGTACTCGCACGGAGGCGGGCCAACGATGACTACTGACGGCATCCCCCAGGTCATCCCCCAGGTCGGCATCGGCACCGACATTCACGCCTTCGAGCCCGGCCGCCCCCTCTGGGTCGGCGGCCTGCTCTGGGAGGGCGAGGGCGACGGCCTCGCCGGCCACTCCGACGCGGACGTGGTGGCGCACGCCGCCTGCAACGCGCTGTTCTCCGCCGCCGGGCTGGGCGACCTCGGGGCGCACTTCGGCACCGGCCGCCCGGAATGGGCCGGGGCGTCGGGTGTGACCTTGCTCACGGAGGCGGCGCGGATCGTGCGGGAGGCGGGCTTCCGGATCGGGAATGTGGCCGTCCAGGTGATCGGCGTACGCCCGAAGATCGGCAAGCGGCGCGAAGAGGCGCAAAAGGTGCTTTCGGCGGCGGTCGGCGCGCCGGTGTCGGTTTCCGGGGCCACGACGGACGGTCTGGGATTCACGGGCCGGGAGGAGGGCCTGGCGGCCGTGGCGACCGCGTTGGTTCTCCGTAGCGACCCGTCAGGTGACACGTCCGGGTGACCCGATCGTCACAGGACCATGAAGCCCGGTAGCGATCGGCTTCGTCACCCACTCCGGGCCACTACCCTTGATGCGTGACTATTCGCCTGTACGACACCGACGCGCGCCAGGTCCGTGACTTCATCCCGCTTGTGCCGGGCTGCGTCTCGATCTACCTGTGCGGCGCCACCGTGCAGGCGGCCCCGCACATCGGGCACATCCGGTCGGGGCTCAACTTCGACATCATGCGCCGCTGGTTCGCGTACCGCGGCTATGACGTCACCTTCATCCGCAACGTCACCGACATCGACGACAAGATCATCGCGAAGTCGGCCGAACAGGGCCGCCCCTGGTGGTCCATCGGCTACGAGAACGAGCGGGCCTTCAACGCCGGTTACGACGGGCTCGGATGCCTGCCGCCCACGTACGAGCCGCGCGCCACCGGCCACATCACCGAGATGGTCGAGATGATGCGCGGTCTGATCGAGCGCGGCCACGCCTACGAGGCCGAGGGCAACGTCTACTTCGACGTGCGCTCGTACGACGGCTATCTCAGCCTGTCCAACCAGGAGCTGGACAATCTCCTCCAGCCCTCCGGCGAGGGCGAGACCGGCAAGCGCGACCAGCGCGACTTCGCGATGTGGAAGGCCGCCAAGCCCGGCGAGCCGAGCTGGGAGACCCCGTGGGGGCGCGGCCGGCCCGGCTGGCACCTGGAGTGCTCGGCGATGGCCCACAAGTACCTGGGCCCCGCCTTCGACATCCACGGCGGCGGGCTGGACCTGATCTTCCCGCACCACGAGAACGAGATCGCCCAGGCCAAGGGATTCGGCGACGACTTCGCCTCGTACTGGGTGCACAACGCCTGGGTCACGATGAGCGGCGAGAAGATGAGCAAGTCGCTCGGCAACTCGGTGCTGGTCAGCGAGATGACCAAGCGCTGGCGGCCGATCGTGCTGCGCTACTACCTCGGCACCCCGCACTACCGCTCGATGATCGAGTACAGCGAGGACGCGCTGCGCGAGGCGGAATCCGCCTTCGCGCGCATCGAGGGGTTCGTGCAGCGGGTCATCGAGAAGGCCGGCCCGGTCGAGCCCGCGTCCGAGGTCCCGCCGTCCTTCGCCGAGGCGATGGACGACGACCTGGGTGTCCCGCAGGCGCTGGCGATCGTCCACATGGCGGTCCGGCAGGGCAACTCCGCGCTGGGCGCCGACGACAAGGAGACGGCGGTCGCCCGCCTCTCCGAGGTGCGGGCCATGCTGGGCGTGCTGGGCCTGGACCCGCTGGACGAGCAGTGGGCGTCCGGCGAAGGCGAGCGCAGCGAGGATCTGCACGGGGTGGTGGATTCCCTCGTGCGCCTGGTGCTGGAGCAGCGGCAGGCGGCGCGCGGGCGCAAGGACTACGCGACGGCCGACGCGATCCGCGACCAGCTCCAGCAGTCCGGGCTGGAGATCACGGACACCCCGGACGGGCCGAAGTGGTCGCTCGGCTAAGGCTGAGAGACCCTTCATACATACGTACTTTTTTCTGAGCAGGACCGAGCAGTAAGAGATTGGGATACCCATGGCCGGCAACAGCCAGCGGAGAAACCGCCGTACGTCCAACAAGAAGGGCGCCACGGTCGGCAGCGGCGGACAGCGCCGCCGCGGGCTGGAGGGCAAGGGCCCGACGCCGCCCGCCGAGGCCCGCAAGGGGCACAAGAAGAACCGTGTCGCCAACGCGGCCGCCAAGCGCGTGTCCACGCAGTCCCGGCGCCCCTCCGGGCGCGGCGCCAAGTCCACGTCCGAGATGGTCGTCGGCCGCAACCCGGTCGTCGAGGCGCTGCGCGCCGACATCCCGGCCACGGCCGTCTACGTCCAGCAGTTCATCGACACCGACGACCGCGTCCGCGAGGCCATCAAGCTCGCCACCGAGCGCGGCGTCCCGCTCATGGAGGCCCCGCGCCCCGAGCTGGACCGGATCACCAACGGGCTCAACCACCAGGGCCTGGTGCTGCAGATCCCGCCCTACGAGTACGCCCACCCCGAGGACCTGGTCCGCCTCGCCCACGACAACGGCGAGGACCCGCTGATCGTCGCCCTCGACGGCATCACCGACCCGCGCAACCTCGGCGCCGTCGTCCGTTCCATGGCGGCCTTCGACGGCCACGGGGTCGTCGTCCCCGAGCGCCGCGCCGCCGGGATGACCGCCGGTGCCTGGAAGACCTCCGCGGGCACCGCCGCCCGCGTCCAGGTCGCCCGCGCCACCAACCTCACCCGCGCCCTGGAGGCCTACCAGAAGGCCGGCCTCACGGTCGTCGGCCTCGCGGCCGACGGCGAGGTCGAGCTGCACGAGCTGGAGGCGCTGGCCGGACCCGTCGTCATCGTCGCCGGCTCCGAGGGCAAGGGCCTGTCGCGGCTGGTCGGCGAGACCTGCGACGTTCGCGTACGGATCCCGATGCCGGGCGGCGCGGAGTCGCTCAACGCGGGCGTGGCGGCGGGGATCGTGCTGTACGAGGCGGCTCGGCGACGGGCCTGATCCGCTCGGCTTTCGCAAAACCGGGCATATGCTGACGTAAACTGCCTTGACGGGCCTCCGACATGTCGTGACCCGTCAGGCAGTGTCCTAATCGGGTGTCACTCGGTTAGATGAGCGTGGACACCAGAACAGCCCGCACTCCTTCGGCGGACGAGCCCGTGCTCAGCATGGTCAAAGTCCCCTCCGACCCGGCGCAGGTCGTCGTCAGCCACGCGAGCTTCCGCGTGCAGCTCGGCGCGTCGTCCTCGCGCGCGCTGAACCGCAACCAGCGCTACCCGATCGTGCCCAGTGCCGTACGCCCCTCCGCGGCGGCGCGGCGCGCGCCGGTCGTGTGGGCGGGCAGGTCCGACGCGGGCGACGGGGCGGCCACGCAGATGCTGCACGCCGCCGTACGCGGGGCCGAGGGCGGTCCGGATGTCGCGGGCGCGACGACGACGCAGGTCCTGCCGCGCATCGACGCGCAGGCGCAGCCGACGGTCGCGGGCCCGCGCAAGCCGCCTTCCGGGCCGGCGCCCGGGGAGATGCTCGGCGGAATGCGTCCTGCGCAGGGCGCATTCGACGACGACGGGTACGGCGGATACGACGGCCGCGACGGGTACAACGGATACGACGACGAGGGCTTCGAGCCCGAGCCGTCGCGCCGCGAGCGCGTCAGCGACCCCGTACGGCACGCCTTCTACCCGGGCCGCCGGATGAACCTCGGCGTGGTGCTCCTCCCGCTGCGGATCTTCTTGGGCTTCATCTCGGTGTACGCGGGCATGGGCAAGCTCTGCGACCCCGTCTACTTCGACGGCGGCAAGCGCGGCTCCATGGTCACCTGGCTCGCCTCCCTCCACCCCTGGGCCGCCGCCGAGCCGCTGCGCGAACTCGCCCTGAACCACCCGGTCGGCGCGGGCCTGACCATCGCCTTCCTCCAGGTCATCGCCGGTGTCCTGACGGTGTTCGGGCTCTGGCAGCGGTTCGCCGCCTCCATCGGCGCCCTGCTGTCCATCGCCCTGCTGGTGACCGTGAGCTGGCGGACCGTCCCCGCCTACGACGCGCCCGACATCATCTACCTCGCCGCGTGGAGCCCCCTGGTCATCGCGGGCGCCCCCGTCTACTCGGCCGACGGCCGCCTCGCCGGCGAGGCCTGGCGCCGCCTCGGCCCCCGGGCCCGGCTCTGGGACCTGCGGCGGCGCGTACTGCGGCGCGGCACGGTGATGGCGACCGTACTGGTCGGCCTGACGCTGGTGGCCGGCTCCACGCTCGGCGCGGCCGTACGGTCCACGTCGACGCATTCCGAGGTGCCCGGCCCGAGCGGCGTGCCCGTCAACAACCTCGACGGCTCCCCGCTCCCCGAGGTCTCCGGCGAGTCCCGCGGCAAGGCCTCCGGCAAGCCCGCCGCCTCCCGGTCGGCCGATGCCTCGCACTCCGCCTCCGCGTCGCCCTCGGCGTCCCGCTCCTCGTCGGCCCCGGCCGCCGGCGCCACCCAGCAGTCCGGCACCGCGGGCGGCCAGGGCAGCAGCCCCTCCCACTCCGTCCCCTCCGCCCAGCCCCGCCCCACCCAGAGCAGCAGCGCCCCCTCCGCCGCCCCCACCGGCGGCTCGGGCACGGGCGGCGGCTCCTCCGACTCCGGCGGCGCCCTCGGCGGCCTCCTGGGCAGCGGTTCCACCTCCGGGTGGCTGCTGGGGATGCCGGGGACGCACCGGGCCTCCGGCCCGTCGGGGATGGCGTAGCGGCCCCTTCGAAACGGCAAAGGAAGGCACCCCCGGCCAC
>Ga0307517_10010735_pt1 | contig 12772 bp, 6 predicted proteins | sample 23_EM_MG_FD_194515 | JGI IMG/M metagenome (GOLD analysis project Ga0307517, IMG submission 194515) | Populus trichocarpa ectomycorrhiza microbial communities from riparian zone in the Pacific Northwest, United States - 23_EM | ecosystem: Host-associated > Plants > Roots > Unclassified | place...
TTTATAAATATGAAACACAAACACCTGTTGATTTTTTATTTTACCTTTTTTTTTATTAAAACAATGTTATTTTTACTTTATGCACAATAAAAAAATATGGCTGATCTCGGTAACTTCGATCATTCGACTCAACTCGTGACCCGAGACATGGTAGAGGTTGACTCCCGGGCTAGGTTTTAAAAGCATGATATGAAAATAGATATCAAATATGATATGAAAATTCAATGAAATTAAACATGATGGATTAAATTGCCAAAAAACAATCAATCAAGAAAACAACTAAAAAATAAAAGGAATTGCAATCATAAAAATGAGGATGAAGATCAAACTCAACACAAAAAATAATAATCAAATGATTAGGGATGAAAATTGAAAAACAAATTTTAATTAAAAAAGATTAAAATAAAAAAATATAAATAAAAAAATAAGAATTAAATTTGATAAGAAAAAACATAAAAAATCAAATGATTAGGGATGAAATTGAAAAACAAAATTTAACTAGAAAAAAAATTAAAAGCAAAATAAATATGAATAAAAAGAATAAGAATTAAATTTGATAAGAAAAAACATAAAAAATCAAATGTTAGTGAATGAAATTGAAAAAAAACTAAATTAATTTTAATAAAATTACAAGATTGAAGACCATTTTTTAATTTTTTAAGGCCAACACACTTTTTGAGGTGAAGACGAGCAAAAATAGAGGGGGTTTGTTGTTTGGAGCTTTGTCATGTCCTTGTGGTTGATATGCATCATCCTATCGTATAAAGGATGGTGCGCTGCTTTGGATGCCGTTAATGAAAGAGACCGACGTTTCCTAGGAGGTGCCTAGCATGCTAACCAATTTTTTTTATTTATAAAAGATTATAATATTTTTGACCCTACACGATAATTGAAAAAAAAAATCTAAAAATATTTTTTATTTTAGGTAAGAAAAAGTTGACCCCAAAGGTTACGGGGTAATCAAGCTCTATAAAAATGTGAAATTTCAAAAAGAATATTTAGATATTAGTTGTGTTTTTTTTTTCAAAGATATACGAGTAATTATATTGTAAAATAAAAATATGAAAATATAAAATTATCTCTGAGTGTTCGTTCACTTATTTGGTTTTTTATGGAAAGCATCAATTATTTTACAAAGAATTACACCGTGCACAATCCACGACACTGATGTCTTTTAATTTTATTTGTAATTATTCAGCATTTCCATGTTTAACCGGCAAAGGCAAGAGGAATGTAGTACTATTTCTCTATTTTCAAAATTCAAAAGAAATTTAAAATTAACTACCTCATCAATTTATAATCACCCAGTAATTTTAAAAGGTGCTTAAGAGTATATTGATAGGTATTTTTTAAAATATTTTTTATTTAAAAATATATTAAAATAATATATATATATATATATATATATATATTTAAAAAAATTATTTTTTACAATAATTTAATAATAAAAAAATTAATTTTAAACAAATAATTTTTAAAAAAACACTGTTATAAATATATTTCAAAACGTTTATAAAATATTTTTTATTTAAAAATATATTTAAAATATATTTTTAAAAATTATTTTTAATATTAACGTATTAAAATAATTTAAAAATATATAAAAATTTAAATTTATGTAAATAAAAAAATAAAAACAATTAAATTCTTTTTAAAACACTGAAAAGAAAAAACCTATTAACCCACTCTATCCGGCCTACGATTAAAGCACGCCTGGTAAGTAACAGAAGAAAATAGGCAGTGCAGACAGGACAGGACAGGACAGGACAGGACAGGAGACTAGCGTGTTTTTATTTTATTTTATTTTACTTTACTTTACGAAGGTTTGATTTTCTGGGAAATAATAAAAGATTGGGAGAAATAAGAGACTGGGAAAAGGAAGATAAACACGACAATAATTGAATCGAACAAAAAAATATGTAAAAAACAAATTTATTTAATTTAATTTTGAACAAAGAATTTAATCAAACGCTACTACAGAGAACAACAATAAATTAGAGGGAAAGAGTCAGCGAATTCAATTCCCTCTTTCTATAAGTCTGCCTTTCCATCTCCTACCAAAGCCACCCTTCTCTTTCTCTCTCAAAAAATATCAAAGAAGAAATTGGAGTTCCACCCAATCGAACCTTACCCATTTTGCATTTTCTCATTTTGTTTGTGTTTTCTAACTTTATTGGTCTAATGGGGTTCTCTTTTTGAGTCAATCAAAGCCACAGGAAGAGAGAATCCCCTGAAATTCAACAACCATGGAAGGTAAAACTAAAATATACCTCTATCTCACTCTCTTTTCCCCAATCTTATGATCATTTCATGCACTTGTTGAATTTTTATTTTTCTTTTTTGTGGGTTATTAGAATTTTTCTTGCATGGACAACAAGGGTTACGTGGGGATCAGCAAGACAAACTAACTGTTAGAATTTCCTTTAAGGATGTTTTTGGTGTTTGAGGAAACTGGAATTGTGTGTGAAATGGGATTTTGATTTTGTCCCAGATGATGGAAACTATGGCTATATGTAGTTGAACTTTTCTTTTTCATTTATGTTCCTATTTTGGCTTGCAAACAAAACATGTCGGCAATTTTTTCAGGTGAAGCAAGATGTTTTTCATTGTTAATTATCACACATCTGAATTTTGTCATTCCAGTAAAAAAAATTCTCGGGAATCTTAAGGTTGGATGCTTGTAATAATGTGTGTTTCGTGTTCCGAATGCTTCTGGGGTTTTGGATGGAACGTATGGCTCTTCAAAGATATTGTGAAATATTAACCTCGGTTTGCTGATTGAGAATTCCTTGAATAATTCTGTGAAATTGGAAAAATTTATATAGAATCCAGCTGGGTTACTCTGTGAACACAGAATGTGAGTGTGAGTTATGATTGTTCCGAATGTAACGTGAGAGTTATCTTGAATCACAATTGTTCTGAAAGTAAACCCGGTTTTGGCTATCTTGTTATGGCTTACATCCATGCAATCAGGTGCTTGCTTTCACTGAACAAACAAAAGCATAGTAAATACCCTTCAAAGTACTCTGAATAGGTCATGAGAAAACAGTGGCATTTTATGTTTGCTTTGTTAGTTAAAGCCACATGCGATCTACTTCCTTTGCTTGGCCAAATCCACTCTAGTCAAACTGGGATTCATCATTCAACATGATTAACCCCATTTATATGACCTTCTCCACAAAATTGTGCATTTAATATCCTTTCTGATGAAATATTGCGAATGTAGATTTCTACAGCTTACTTGAGTAACTAACTCGGTTTTCCTGTGTTAAATAGGTGTTGTCCCTTCCTCAGTTCATACACCATAGCATGATTTCTACAGCTTCTTTATTTTTCTTTTGTACCTGATAATCCCTATCCGTACATCACTGTTTCAACTCAATGGCTTGATTTTCTAGAACAACCCTAGCATCTATAGGGAAACTTATACGTGCCATTTGGTGTCTTTACTCTTTACTTGTATATGTTCATTTTTTATTTTGTCTTGTAAAAAAAATAATCAATGTTCAGAATCAAGTGAAGTGCATTTTGGAGAGAATAGAGTTTCTCCAGAGAAGAATTTGAAAAGGACAGTCAAGACACCAGCCCAGGTTGTCGCTTTGGAGAACTTTTATAATGGTACTATTGCTTCTCTCACAAAATTTATTTAACCCACTGATGTTAGTCATTATGTTCTTGAAGTGATTTTTTTGCTTTTTCACAGAGCACAAATATCCCACAGAGGAAATGAAATCAGAACTTGCAGACCAAATAGGGTTGACAGAAAAGCAAATATCTAGCTGGTTTTGCCACAGAAGGCTAAAAGACAAAAGATTGAGAGATGAAGTATGCACTAATGGACGACAAGATCGATCTAGCGGTATTATTCAGGATCGAGGGAGTGGGTTGAGGCAAGATTCATGTGGCAGTACCAAACAAGGTGATTATAGGAATCTTGATCCAAGGGAAGTTGAGAGCCAGAGACTTTATGGTCGAGATTTTCATCCTGCTGATCTAACCTATGACCGCACGAGTCGCTATACAGGGAATGTTACCGGCATTGATAATATATCTTCAGGAAGTAGCTCATCGTTGCAAGATAAGTTTGTTTGTCAAAGAGAGGATCCTTATGACGCAGAAACCTCAAAGTACCTAGCACAGAATGGAGCTGCCATGCCATTAATTCCCAAGGGTACTGATAGTTTTGGGTATAAACCATCAGGATATTTGAAAGTGAAGGGTGAAATTGAGAATGCTGCTATTACTGCTGTCAAGATGCAATTGGGCAGGCATTATAAGGAGGATGGTCCACCACTAGGTGTTGAATTCCAGCCACTTCCTCCTGGTGCTTTTGCATCCCCAAGTAGAGATCCAGTCAGTGGTAAGTTCTAATAACCTCCTTCCAAGGAATTCCATGCAATTTCTGCAGGCAGAAGGAGATGTCAAATAAATTTTGCTTTTCTAGTTTATATTCTTTTCAAGTTTTCTCTGATTCTCAATGTCTTACTTAGAGGAAGGTGTTGTGATGAGAAAATGGGAATTCTTTTGATTCCATTTGTATGATTTGATGGGTTCAGTTGCAGATAAGATACCTCTTACTTTTTTAAATACAGCGTTACTTACTTCAGTAGCATTTGCATTAAATATAAATTTCTGATGCGTGCTAATTGCCCATTTGTTTCTGTACCTACTTAGACTTGCAATATACATTATACATTCTTCATTGGAAATGGCTTGCCAGGACAATTACGTTTGATGCTGGGTGCTGTAGTTTATCTTTTGGTTTCCTCTTGATACCCACTTTCTGCAACTGCTAGAGGAAGCTTTGAGTCCTCACTTCACTCACATTGTTGGCATATACTTCAGTATAATTTGATAACAATACTCCTTTTTCTTAGTTATAAGTATGTACACTTGAGTCTTGTTCACTTTTATATGCTGTTTCTTGCCAACCATTTTTCCAGGACCAATCTATGTGGGAGATCTTGCTCAGATGTGTTCTCCTGATGTTTCTGGGGTTCGAAAGCAATCCAGTCTTGGCGCTGTGAGTAGATCTTCCAATACATTTTGTTGGCCTTAGAGTCTAGCAACATATTGATATTATGTTATGCACACTCATTTATCACATTAATCATTACAGAAATGAGGGTTAGATTTTTTTACCAGTTGCTTTGTCCAATGTAGTGGGATTGATAGAATGGAGAATTAGTTGAGTTGAGTTATATGGTGCAAACAAAATGGTTGGCAGTCACTTTTGACAGATAAAAGCTAATTAGGCTGCAATTAGTTTTACATATTGAAATCTGGAATAGGTTTCATTTGTAATTTTATGCTGAACTTGATTCTGGAATTGGAGAACTATGACAATTATAGTATGATGGTTGGTATAAATTAGTTTGAGGCTCAAGTTCTGCTGGTCCATGCTGGAAACCTTTATATCCTCCAGCTCTCCATCACTTCCAATGATGTCTGCCATCCCATGTTTATCACCACTGTGACTTTCACTTTACTTTTATTGCCAATATACCACCAATCATGCACCGGCACCACCAGCAATTATGCTCACAACATGTTTCCTTCCTCATTTCGGTATGTTCCAAAGAAAGGTTCAGTTAGACCTGAAAATGTTATGGAACAGGGTATTTTTTTATATGATTCCTCAGACTCCATTCCACCATCTTCCATATCTTGTACTTCAAATGAGTCCCTATATATACTCGGAGTGGTGAAGTTATAATAGTTTTTCTGAAGCTCTGATGAGAGCTCATAGTCACACCTCCATCAGTGCTTTCATGGAATCACATGGTGCTTGAATTGCATCTGAAATGGAATGCTAGTATTTTTCTTACCTCTTTGATACATGATTTCTTATTATACTTGTTTGATACCCTTGCAGAGATATGAAGTATATAGCACCAAGATGAGTTCTCATGATTCATATACAGAGGGAGCAAATTGTAATCCCGAGCCCTCTGATTCTCATGATAGAAAATCTCATCACCATCTAGAACAGAAGCCTACCTATAATGGTTCCAATTCTAATGCTGGTGGGAACTCTGCCATGGATATGCTCGATGATCTTGCTGGTGAAACATCAGCCTATGTAAACAAAAGACATTATAGGATGAGCTCTAAGCATGGTTTTGAGGAGAGAAGATCGGATTCTCTTTCAACCCATCTTGGTCCCAGTGGTAGGAGAGTTAATAGTGAAAAGACAGAAGCTTGGTTGCATGACTGTGATAATGACAATCCTAAGATAGTTCAAAGGAATAATTACACGTCTAAGCATCCGCACTTGATGCGTGGATCTGGAAAATCTCTTGATACAGAGGAGAGAGCACGGTGTACGATCATGGAAAAGGTTCTCTTATGACTTTACATCTTTCTGCTTGTGGTATTGTAGAACAGATCCATGCTAACATATTTAGCTTAATATCAAGTTGTACATTGGGTATATGTAGGAGGACAAACTTCATGGAGAAATGAAAAGAATGAAAGGCTCTCACGACCCAGTTAGAGTAAAGAGGCATCCAACGGATGAAACAACTGTGAGTTTATGATGTGATCACTTATGGGAATATTTTGAATGAATCCTGCATATGTTGTATGCACATTCATCAATATACATCTAAATCACACTTTACTCTTTGTATATGTACATTGATTTTGATACCTCCTCCTTTTTGGCTTAATATTGAAGGTTGCAAAAAGATTCAGAGTTGACTTTCCACAGCAAGAACATGTGGCAAAAGCATCGTTTTCTGAAATACGTCGAAGGACAAATCTGACTAAACGGTTGGTAAACACTTCTATATGCAACAATAATTTTATTTAATCTTTTTTTTTTGTGCACTCTTATTTATGTTCTCAGTGTAGCGTGGTGTGTATATGTTGTGCGTGTTTTTTCAAATTTGATGGACTTCATATCTTTAATGAATCTGCAAATTTCCACAAAAGAGAATTATAAGACAGTATCCATGTCTGATGATACATTTAGCTTAGCAAATTTTTAATTTCCAAAGTAAGTTGTTTTATTTCGATTGAAAGAAATAACTGTGTAGATGGTTAGTGTAGTTTTACATCACTAATTCTACTCTGACACAGTTGTGGTGGTTCGTAATTTTTTTTTGTTTCTCCTTTCAAGTGAACTGGCATGAGTACCTCTAGTTGTCATGATGGCTAGCACAGATAGGAAACTTTCAACCGCTATTTAAAACTATTTCAGGGTCCATGGCCCCGCAAAGCCTTTTTTCTGAAGAGTTGGGTGAAAAGAGAGGAGGGAGAAGTGACAGGCAGATTGCTTTTTAATTATGCATCAATATAGTAGCAATTATCTATCAAGCATATATAGAAGTGCATTAGAATCCAGAGAACATGGCCACGGGCATTGCTTTCACTGAAGTTGTAGGAGCATTGGATGTGCCAATAGACATTGGGAGGTTATATGCATCTGAAACAAATCGATGCTCACAGACTTGTCATGAATACTTGTTTGAATAATTTTTTTGTGAAAAACATTGGTTAAGCTTGTTTTCACGAATAACTTGGCTGGTTGTTAAATAAGATATAAGCCGCCTCTTGTAAGATGCAGAATGTTAACCCTCTGATCGTGAGACTTCACACTGTTCTCCTGTCACATCAAGGCTAATTATGTTCGGTGTGAAGTTCAAAGTTCAGGAAATGCTAGGTGTCCAAGCTTGTAAAGGAGGATGCCGTATGCCCATGTTTGGTCGAGATGCTGACTTGTTAATTGACATTGTTTTCAGTTTTCATAGATATTTGTGTTCCAAACCCTATAAACATGTAGCTCTGTTTCATTTAGATGATTAATTGTCAAAATATTTCTGTGCTTCCTGCACTGCCAACATGGTGTTATTTCCCTTTTTTGAATCTTGTCCTCAAATTTTCAATCAATGCTAAAAATTCTGTTGACATTCTTCATGTTTCGTGTCTACTGCAGGTCTGCCATGGAGAGGCCATCTAGTTTCAGCGAGGATGAAACTCCAGAAACCAGTTCTTCGGCAGAATGAGGAACTGACAAATAATGGATTCAGATGGTATAATGGTTCGTGAGATCACCTCTCAAAAAGACAGCGATTACCCATTCACCTGATGAAGATTGTACAAGGCTGTACAGTTTGAGAGAATGTATTTCTTTTGTTAGTGATGCTCCTTTGCTACGTGGAAAGAAGTTTAGTTCATCGTGGCAGCCAATTGCTTTTGCCCTTGATGTCGTCAAGTGTGTACTTTGTAGTTTGTACAAATTTTGTCCTCGATGTTCAAATTCTTTCTGGAGATATTCTTGATTTCTGATTGTAAATCAGATTAGGCAGGGTCCCTTTAGCAATGGTAGTCCAGACAATGTTGATGACTTCATGCGACAGCACAGCATGCCCGTAGTGTTTTTTGTAAAGGCAAATGATAGCAAGACTGCTATAAAGCTGTTTTCTAGTTTCTATCAATCATGCATGACATGACCCTTTTTTTCCCCTAATGAAATGTGAAACCTCATTGATATCTTGTTTTCTCCTGAACTTGAAAGATAAAATTCACATAACAGAGAAGGTGGGAAAGGAATTCGCTAGCTAGATGTCACCTTTAGGTTGTAGCGAACATTTCATATTAATATTTTGCTCTCCAGTTCTTGCTTTGTTATTTTAGGAGAGGATTCAAATATCAGAGAAAAAGAGTTAAGAATATCATGGAACACGAATATATTATGCTAACTAGGAAAAAATCATTTAAAAGATCACTCGCATAAAAAAATATATTCTGGAAGCTCTATACATCATATTTCCATCTGGAATCTGCACAAAGGACAAGTTTTCTTCTTTCTCAAGCACTTGTAATTAAATGCAAGAACAATGAAATTCATGCATGCATTCCATGACCCTAGCTTCCTCTCCAATCTCCAGCTCTTCTTGACAAACCCCACCTCCATCAATCACCAAATTCTTCAATCCAGCAAGCACCGGATCAATAGTTTTCGCCGAAATGATCCCCGCAAGCTGAACCCTAACCTGTAGCACTTGCACGCTTCATTGCTAGCTGCTGTGTTCTTGTCTCTAACTTTGCAAATTGTAGTTCCTCTTCGTCAAGCTTTCCATTGTGACCTCTAGGGTCATAAGCGCCATCGAATGTAGAGTAATAGCCCCAGTTGCTCGCCCTGTTAAGAACCTCAGCTTCTGCTATGGCAATTTGAAGCTCCTCCATTGTACTAGCTAGTAATTAATCAGTGTCAAAACCTTCAATATATATATATATATTCTCTCCAAAAAGAAGAGCACCACAAAGCAAGAAAGTAGACGGGAAAAGAGAGAGAGAGAGAGAGAGAAAGATACCGTCATATACATGTTCTTGGAACGTGGTGTTACGCTTCCTAATTTGGGAATCGGTGCATGCATCTCTCCTCTTCTACTGTGTTTAGTTAATAAAATAGTATTTTAAATATGTAAATATAACTTCTTTTTTTTATCATATATATTTCAATAAAAAAACTAATTAAAAAATCAATTATGTTAAAGTGAAATAAATAAGTGTTTTATTTTTTTTAAAATAATTTTAATGTTATTTTTTTTTACATGGCTATATTTAATTGACTTATTTTTTTTGTTGGCTCCACTTTGTTAGTTTTGGCTATTTTAAGAGATATACAGGAATAACACTTATGGAAAAGAAAAGACATTTTAGTATTTTATTTAGCTTTCTCCTTGAAGTATGAAAAACAAGTAAAGAAAAATTAAAATATTACTTTTTTTATTTTTGGTTATCCATTTAGTAGTTCCTTTGAAAATGCTCTTAGTACGAGCCCAAAAATAAAGTCGGAAACGGCGGATTGCTAGCTATATATAGAAATATCAAATTACGATATAAAAATTAAATTAATAAATCACATATAATTAATAGACTCAAATCCAATTCTTATATGACCAAAAAACAAACTAGAAATCAAATTAAATCACATGTATAAATCAAATGGCACATTGGAAATTCATCATGATAGATCTTATAGTATGAATCCTTCGATAAGAACCTAGAAACCAAACTATTTCGGCCATGTTGGTATAATGTATGTGATTAGCACCATTCAGGATTCCTTTGTGAATGTGGAGGGTGCTGTGTTTTCCATTTTTATGCACCATGCATGGTGCCACAAAGAATAGAAAAGGTGTGCTTGTAACACAATTTTGCGCCCTCAGCAGTCAGCACAAAATGGATGCATTATCATTAGGAAACGAAAGGCGTGGTGGACCTTGTCCGAAAAACACGACTCAAAACTCACACTAACATCATCTTGAAACCTAGTGAATGATGCATTGATTCATGGGAGCATGAACGTCAAGGCCCAGCATGTCTTCATGATCTTTTCTGGGCTTCGAGTGTTCCAAAACTGTAAAGGCCATCCAGAAACCTCAAATTGAAACTTAATTAATCCTCTAGTGTCCAAAGTCCATATATATTTTTTCTAATTCTAACTGAAAAAACCATTCATTTCATTCACACTCGCAAGTCTTTCTTGATACAGCAGTATGGTTTAAACCAAGGAGCCGTCTTCGTTTACTTGCTGTCCTCACCATTTCTGCTACGATTATATATATTAGCTATTAAGGTAGGGCTTGCTTACAAAGTTCGTTCATGTTCAAATAGGGTTAAGTGGTTATATTGTTAATTCACCGAAAAAGGTCCTACTTGTGACTTTAATTTCTTGAAAAAATCACACCAACTTCAAGCAAGAAGAGAGAATGGAAATTCTAGCATCAAAATTCTACTGTATCACATCCACCTATTAATGCTAGAATTTCCTTCTTCCTTTTTTTTTTTCTTCACATAAAGTTGGTTATCTAAGCCCATATTTGGCTGTTTTTTATTTTTCCAGCAAGGCACGTTGCCTGAACCTGATGATGTTCTGATCCTCTCACGATCATGCCATTGTTAGCACATGATTAAATGTTAGAAATGGTTTAACTTCACCAAAGGAAATCCTCTGAGAAGTAAATTAATCCTTGTTATGGGTCATAGTTCCAGTTGGCCAAAAAGATGAACCTAATCAATGAGAGCCTATACCACACGGTTCCTTGAAAAGATTTTACATCATGCGTGTGCCTGCTTCTCTAGACCAGATAGGCATGCACATTCAATAATTTTGAAGGAGTCCTTATCATTTACAGAAGAAAGTCACTGTATCTATATTTGACCAATTGAGCAATAAAAGAAGAAAGGCTAAAGTGAAAAATATTGTGGATTTCAACTCGGAGAAGCAGTAGGGGTTGTTCTCTCTAAAATTGATGTTATATTATACGTTGACACCTGAACTTTTAAGAGTTGGTTTTAAAGTTTGAGTTCGTATATGAACTTCAGCCTTCGATTTGAGGTTCGACAGGGCACTATTTGGAGCAATGAATGAGGCCAGGGCTTGGTGATGTAAATGCTCTCTGGTTCAACCTCTCATTGAATCTAATAAGAACAATAAGTAACTAATAACACAGAATCTCTCCGTAGAGGAATCACTCCAATTTATGTTTAAAGAAAAGCAATTGCCAAGAACACAAAACTGCCTATATTTTGTTCTGTTCTCCTCTTAAATACCCTCCAGCTAAGGAAATACCATCTAATATGTAATTAAGACCAGATACTAATTTGACTAGGAAACTACCAGCTAACTAGGATAAAATAACTAACAGCTAATAAACTTATAACAGCAAATACTAATTTGACTAGGAAACTAATAGCTAACTAGGATAATAATAACTAACAGCTAATAAGCTTATAACAGCTTTCAAGATTCTTTGTATCCCACACGTCTACTTTGTCCAGTAGACTTCGTGAATTAAAGGGTGCCTTCCTCTGTCTCCTGATTTGCATCACTTGGTCTCTTCGAGTGTTTTACGTGGTTGTTGGGTTCGTGCTGATAAGCACATCATCTCCCACGAAGGTAGGACCAATATGGAGGCAGAAGAAAGAAAGGGGACCAGAAATTTCTCTGACTTGTGTGGCTAATGGCTGCTTTTCTCAAAAGTGCAGCCACTGTCATGTTGGTCCCGATCAACAGGGTTTGGAAAGAGAAAGGGGCTGTAGTTAGGGGCATTATGGACGTATCCGTGGAAGTTCAAGCCACTTTGCACATGCTCTTTAACCAGCAGGGAATGGAATACTTCTTTTTTCTTGTGCTGCTCACATTTGTCAAATTCCAAGTTGAACTGGGTCATCTCTGCATGCTCAACCACTCCATTTTTCACTTTTTTCCAGATAATGTCAGGACACTTGGATCTCTACCTGGAATTTAGTGTAAACATTGTCAGAGTGTTGCTAAAATTTATGCTTCATGTGTTTGATCAAGCCAGATCCTAAATTCTAAGACATTTGTCGCAATATTGTGTTTTCTAGTGGTACATGGGTTTTTTATATTGGATGTTTAGAGATTTTTTTTTTTAAAAAAAAACTAGCTTTCCCGTTAATTGATAGTTCGAGGCTAAACTTCCTTTTCAGACAACCTTAGAGTCACTCTTTTTTATATTATATTGATATGATGGTCTATTCAAATTATTAGTTTTAAGATTTAAATGTATAATATTTCAAAATAAATTTCATCTCCTTAACTATAAAATAAAAATAATTCCCTTCAGGCTTCAGGCAGGTTCATGATGATTCTCTTATATAAAGTAAAAAATGGCTTACGTTCATTTAAGTAGATTGATGCCACGTGCCTGGGATCAGCTAGTTGATTGGTTTTCAAGACAGGCTTATGTAAGTCAATAGCCGGAGAGAGAAATTGCTTATTAGAGTCTTAATTCTT
>Ga0307517_10010736_pt1 | contig 12772 bp, 16 predicted proteins | sample 23_EM_MG_FD_194515 | JGI IMG/M metagenome (GOLD analysis project Ga0307517, IMG submission 194515) | Populus trichocarpa ectomycorrhiza microbial communities from riparian zone in the Pacific Northwest, United States - 23_EM | ecosystem: Host-associated > Plants > Roots > Unclassified | place...
CGGCACACCAGCCCCGAGCTGCGCCCGGCACCCCCACCACCAGCCAAGGAGCCACCCGATGACCAGCACCCCGCGACTCGACAGCATCGCGGCCGACGGGACAGACAACGACGTGACGGCGGAGGCTGCCGCGACCCGCGCCCTTGCCGCATGGGGCATCACCGCTCACCGCGACGACGATGCCGGGAACACGTGGCTGGTGATCGGGTACGACCAGACCCGCCAGGGCTTCCCGCGCATGCTCGCCGGGCCCTACGTCGTGCTCTACCTCTACAGCGACGCCGATGAGGAGGAGATCACCGTCACTCGGGCGCCCGTCAGTGGCGACCTCTGGCACGTGCTCGCTGGTGACGGCACTGGCGCCGAGCGCGAGTTGATGACGCGCCCGGCCGATCAGCTCGCCGAATGCGTCGCAGCCATCGCCGACTGGATCACCACACCGCAGGCGACGCCGGACCTGCTGACCCAGCTCGCGGACCTGCGGGGGCGTTTCGAGGACGGCTACAGCCCCGACGACGTCCGGTCGGTCTTCGGGCACATCAGGGACGCGGGCGGCCCGTACCTGGTCTGCGTGTGGGACTACGCGGACGACGCCGGGTTCGGCGGCAACAGCCAGTTCTACGCCGAGGACGAGGAGGGCGACTTCTTCGAGGTCCAGCCGGACATCTACCGGTGGCTCAGCGGCGAGCAGGAGACGCCCGGCCCGGTGGACACCTGGGTGTGCGAGCCCGTCTCCGAGCCGTTCGAGTTCGCCGTCAGCGACGACTTCCACAACTACGCCAAGTCCGGCGACTGACCGATACCAGCCCGGCGGGGGGCAGGGCGCGAATCCTCCTCCCCCCGGCGGGGGACTGGCACGACCACACCGAACACCTCAACTCGGGAGAAACACCATGAAGATCTCAAAGGCCGTGTGCCAGGAGCTGGAACGCGCCGTCTGTGACGGGCCCCTTGTCCGCCTGCACGAGGAGGCCGAACCGGCCGCGGCGGAGGGAGCCCACAAGGTCCTCACCCGCTCCGGCGCCTGCTGGAGCAACCGGTATCGGGGCTACATGTTCGCCGACCTGTACCCCTTCGGTCAGGCCGCACCGCTGATCAGCCAGATCATCACCCGCCGGGGTGCAGTGAACCGCCCCGACCGCGGAGTGGTGTCATGCCCGCAGTCGATCGCGGAACTGATGTGGGGCAACCTGCCGATCCCTCCGCAGGAGGGCTGGCAGGCGCTGGAGCCCTCAGCAGGCCACGGAGCCCTCGCGGCAGAAGGCGCGGCCCGAGGGTGCGTCATGGACTGCTACGAGATCGACAACGACAGGGCGGCCGAGATCACACGTGCCGGGATCGCCAGGCACGTGGGCACCGCGGACTTCCTGACCGTCCCCGCCCGGCCGGAGTACGACGCCGTGGTCATGTACCCGCCCTACCGCCGGAACCTGGCCGTCGACCACATCCTGCACGCTCACCGCTTCCTGCGCCCGGGGGGCGTCCTGGCAGCCCTGGTCTCACTCGGCACCGAGAACGCGGCCGGACCACGCGGGCGGAAGTTCCGGGAACTACTGGAACGCGGCAGCTACGCCCACGTCCTGGACGAGACCGACTTCCATGACGGCTACCTCCTGTCGCCGACGGGTCTGCGCCTCGGCGCCCAGGTGCTGTTCCTCTACGCGGACGACCCAGCGGAGTAGCGACCGACCGGCGCCAGCCCGGCGGGGGAGCGAGGCGGGAATCCCGCTCCCGGGCCCCCGGCCCCGCCCTGCGCGAAGCCGGGGGGCTGTCCCGGGTCCACCCCGATGCGGCTGATGCCGAGCGCGCCCGCCGCCCCGGCCGACCTGGCAACGCGCCCAGCAGCCACCCCCGTTGCCCGCGTGCCGCGCACGTCCCGGGGCGTGACGATCCGCCGCTGCCGCAGACCCCCGGCCCCGCCACCAACGCGGCGCCGGGGGCCGCCTCATGCCAGCCCCGCCCCGCGCCGTGCCCGTACCTCCGCTTGTTGCTGCTCTAGCCCGCCCCGGCCCGAAGGTGATCCCGCCCGGTCCGCCGTATCGCACCGCGAGCGGCCACCACCCGGCACACCCAACCCGCCACCGGCCCAGGGAGCTTCGCCGTGACCACGCACCTCCAGCGCACCCCGATCGTCACAGCCCGCATCGACACCGGCTCTCCCCAGCCCACCGCCACCCGACGCGACAAGCCCGCCCCCGCCCGTACACCGCCACAAGCGTGCGGTACGTAGACCAGGGCGTCATCACCACCGCCGTGTGGGTGTCCGACCCCGCCATCGACCCGGCGGTCGCGCTGGAGAACATCCTTCGTACCGACCTGCCGTACGAGGTGGAGGTGATCGCGGAGGCGACGCGGTTCTACAAACGCGACGGCGCCGGCTTCTCCGGCTGGGTTGTCTCTGCCGGAGGGGGGCTCAGTTACAGCGACCCGATTCCGAACAAGCGCGAGGCAATGGCCCAGCTCTGTCACGATGTCGCCGAGTGCTTCCAGCGAGGCGCACATGCCTGAGTCGGGATTTTCAGCGAGGTGGCGGGCGGCTCCATCTCCGCCCGTGCTTACTCGCCCGAGGAGGCCGAGCAGGAGCGTCAGCGCATGATCGCAGAGGACAGCGAGAGGCTCTGATCTCACCGTCGAGGAGCTGTGCCCCGACCACGAAGAGCAGCCCAAACGCGGGTGCGAGGAGTGCCGAGAACAGGATCCGAAGAAGAGACCGAGGGGGAGGAGTAGCCATGGGAGCACAAGAGGAAGCGTGGAGGCGCCAGAGCATGCGCGTCGCACCGGTCTACCCGATGGCGCCGGTTCGCGAGTGCGCACCGCTGGAGGAGTTCGCCGCATTCCTGGAAGCGGACCAGACGAGCAGGGTCTACTTGGCGACCAGCACGGAGCACGGGTTCATGCACCCGCTCACGCGCGCACTGAGTGAGTACCGGGCGATATCCCAGACGGCACACGAGCGCATCGAGTACAGGAACGTGCACGGCTGACACCAATGAGCCGAGCGCGGACACAACAGGGGCAGGGGCCGCGGCCTGCCACGCGCCGACCCGCCTCCTTTCCCCCGGGGGGGTTGCCCGGCTTGCCGACTGTCCGGTCACCGTTCAGGGGCACCGACGGAACGCCTCTCCGCCTCGATGAAACTCCCGCCATCGATGGCGAGTTGCCGACCGGTCAAGTCTGACGCTTCCCCCGATTCCCCTGTGGAGCCGATCTTGAACAATGACCTTGACTCTGCCCTCCAGATCACCCCCCTGCCCGGGTCCGATTGGCTCGGTCACACGGTGACAGACCTGGACGGCCGTGGGGGTGTGGTGCGCCACGTCTACCAGGTTGACGCCGTGCAGGTCGCGATCCTCACCGCCGTCGTCCCCAACCCCGGGATATGCCCGATCTGGGACGCACCTGTCGATCTGCTGGCTCGCGACGGAGAGAAGGCGACCGTCCCACACTTCCGCCAACACAGCGCCGAGCTAGGCGACTTGGAGATTCGCGTGCTGCACGGCTACGCCTCCGAGGCCGAAACGACGCGCTACAGCGCACTGCGCAAGCGACTCGCCCCTTACTTCGAAGCCCCGAGCAGCCTGCACGCCGCGCTGATCGCAGAGGTCCAGCCCGGGGACCGCGTGGTCGATTACCTCACGAACCGGCAGGGGACGGTCCTCGACCCCGACCCGCTTCCTCGGCTGTCCGCTCGGCACACGATGACCGTCCAACTCGACGAGGAGCACCGATGCGAGACGCGGCCGGACGGCATCACCGACCTGTCCACAATCACCCTGTACCCCACCCTCGGGCTGCTGTGACCACGACCGATGACATGCCCGCCGGCCAGCCCACATCCGCTCGGCCGCCGCCTGCCATCCGCTGACTAGCTGTTCCGCTGACCGCCCGGCCCCGCCAACCAGTCCCGTCCCTCTCCCGGGGCTCCTCTCGCACCAGCTGCTTGGGGCGGGGATGGCAGTTCCGGGGCCGGTTGCCTCCCTAACTGCCTGGCGGGCCACGGTCCTCCCGGCCCCGCCACCAAAGGGGTCCCGGCCCCGACCGGTCACCACGACCGGACCCGGCATCCGGCGCTCCAACCGCCCCAGGGAGACACCCGAGATGACCAACTTCGAGATCGTCCAGCGCGACAGCGTCCAGCAGCCCCAGACCCAGGCCGAGTCCGGCGACCGCATCGTGCTCGCCGAGGCGGCCATGGCCGGGATCGAGCCACTGTGCGTCTTCACCAGCGACCAGCAGCCCGGTCCGGTCCTGGCCACCATCACCGCGTCCGCGGCCACCGTGTGGGCCGCAGTCGACGACAGCATCAACGTGCCGCTGGTCCGCGTGTACTGCACCGACCCGTCCAGCCCGTACGCCCAGGCCGCCCGCGACACCAGCATCCAGCACCTCGGCCACCAGCTCACCGTCACCGTGCCCGACGCCAGGATGGCACCCAGGACCATGCGCGGCAGCAGCAGCGCGTACGCCTCCGGGCCGGGGAACGCCTACTCCTTCGGCTCCATCGGTGACATGAACACCACCTCCGGCGGTGTCACGTTCGGCTCGGTCAACGGCGCCTCGTTCACCTCCGGCGGCGACGCGGTCGGGAACGGCCACCAGGGCATCGAGGTCGAGCTGCTGCTGCCGCCCGGCTCCGGCCTCAAGTCCGACACCACCTCCGGCAGCGTCCTCGTCCACGGCCACCTGGCCGCCGCCAAGATCGAAGCCTCGTCCGGATCGGTCACCCTGGACAGCGTGGGCCGCGCCGAGATCGAGGCGTCCACCAGGTCGGTGCGCATCGGCACCGTGACCGAACAGCTCGACATCGAAGCCTCCGCCGGATCGGTCACCGTCACTCATCACGCCGGCCACACCGCCCGGGTGCGCGCGTTGGCCGGGTCCGTCACCTTCACCATCGCCGCCGAGGCCACCGGCACCGTCGATGTCCACTCCTCGGCCGGATCGGTCACCGTGTACGGCTCGGACCGGCCGGACATGACCGTCACCGCCAACACATCCGCCGGATCCATCCGCCGCCCCTGACCCGCCCCGCACCTCCCGTCGGATCCGCCCCGCCCGGGCCTGCCGCACCCCCTGACCGGTGTGCGGCAGGCCCCGCCGCGTGTCCCCCGCCCGGCCCGGAGATCCCATCCCCAACCGCGCCCGGCCAGCCCCGGCCCCGCGCCGCCACGACGGTAGGGGGCCGCCGCGCTGCCCCGCCCGACCCGCGCGGCCACTGCCTGCTCCGGGGGTTGCCCGACTTACCCGACCTCCGGCCACCATCCATACCGCCGGGACCACGCCCGAGAGCACCACCACCGGGCCCGCGCGGCGGCCACCCACCGCGGCCCCGTTCGCCCGGCCCGGTCGCGCGCCGCCGACCACCGAACCCCCGAACGACAAGGGACACCACCTCGTGAACCACACACCGCACCCCACCCCCACCGCCGTGTGCGTCGACGAGCACCTCGACACCACCGCCCGCGTGACCGGCCTGGCCGACCTGGCCCACCAACTCGCCACACACGCCGGCCGGCACGGCGTCCTGGCCACCCTCGCCGACGTCCAAGCGCAGCACGGCTCCGGCTGGACCGCCCAAGGCCAAGGCAGCACCGTGGCCTGGCTCGCCGACACCGCCATGAACCACACCCACCAAGGACCAGTACGCATCGTCAACCACTACGGCGACACCCTCGCCACCTACACCCCGCCCGTCATGGTTTCCAAGCCCGTCCGGCTCGACCAGGCCCAGGAAGCGATCGAACGCCTGACCGGGCACCTCACTGCCCTGGGCGTGCCAGCAGCAACGATCCAGGCCCTGGTCGGCAACACCGACCCCGGACCGTGCCACAACCTCAGAGGCGGCGCCATCTGCCAGCTCGACCTCGGCCACCACCACAAGCATCTGGCCGTCTGGCCCCCCGACCCGGGCACGAAAACCCAGACCGAATGGGCCAGCACCTGGTCCGAACACGACATCAAGAAGCACGGGGCCTACGACAAGACCTTCACCCTGCCCGACGCCGCGACGCCCGCCATGCGCGCCCGCACCCAACTCGTCGACGAGCCCCGGGTGTTCATCTGCCAGCCCGTCACCGACACCCTGCTGTACGTACACATCAGGCTCGGCAGGAACGACACCGGCCTGACCTCGTGGCTGCGCCGCATCGGCCTGAAGCACGGGCAGGCCACCCGCACCGAACACGGCGACTACCTCGCCCGCGGTCACCTGAACGGGGCCCGCGTCGCACTGATCGCGCACGCCCACTCCTACCGCTGACCCCCGTACTACCCCGAGCCGAGCCCGGCCCGCCGCGCCATCACCGGCCCCGTACCGCCCACCGCGATACGGGGCTGTTGCCGTCCGCCGCGCCGCCGCCCGCGGAACGGCCTCGCCCCGCGGTTTCCTGACCCCTGGCTCAGCCTGTCGGCCGCCGGCCGCGGCCCCCTTGTCCGCACGGGGGCCGGGGCTGCCTCACGCGCCCCGACCGAGACCTTGCAGTCCTAGCCCTCCGTTCCTCGACAGTGACACCCCGGCACCCGGCACCCGCGCCGGGCTGCGGCTCCACCACTCCGGAATGGGATGCACGGACGTGATCACTCCGCCGCCTGACATGTACCCAGGCTGTACCTGGGCCGACCAGCCCATCACTCCCCCCACCACACCACCGCTCGACACCATCGGCACCGCCGTCACCGTCGCCCCGAGCACCGGTCTGACCAACCGCTACCGCGTCCGGGCCTACGACCCGGCCGCCCGCACCGTACGGATTTCGCCCGACGTGAAGGAAGACCGCGCCGGCGTGGTCCGCCCCTTCCCCGCCGACCGGCAGACACAGACCACGACCGCCTTTGACAAACAGGGGAGAAGGAAATGACCAAGGTCTTCGAGCGCACCGAGAACGGCGTCGCCACCAAGAAGGCCGCGGGAGGAGAGATGGACGCACGAATCGGTCACGTAACGGACGTCCGGGATGCCCGCCCCGCGTTCGGAATCCTGTACCGCCGGTACCAGGACACCCGAAGCAGCTTCCTGCGGGTGCAGGCGAACGACGCCCAGCATGCTGTCAGCGCCCTCACGGCACATGTGGGCGGCACTCAGTACGTGGTGACGTCGATAAGGCCGGAGTGATTTACCCGCTGAATGCCCGTTGCTCGGCCACCGTGTCGAGCGGCTACGGTCGCACCGATGCCCTGGCTGAAGGAAGCAGCCGGGGCATCGGTGCGACCGTACATGATTGGAGAGCAGATGACCGCCCCGGAGCCCGCGCCATCGCGGAGCAGCTCACCGTCGGGGCCGCCGAAGCCCGGCGTGCCTACGAGACCGCATCGCAGACCGCCGACGGATCGGGCTGCGGCAAAGACCCCCGCGACACCTGACCCACCTCGCCCGCCCCTTCCCGGGGCGGGCGGGCGCGCGCCATCCACCACACCGCGCGACGAACGAGGTTCAGCCGGAACCAACCTCATGAGACGCCACACCTAGACGACCTCGACGACGTACGGCTCGCGCACCGCCGTCCCCGCGATGACCTCACCCCCCCTTGCACAGCCCCTGGTGCCGCCACGTCATCAGGGCCGCCTTCACCGCCGGAGGAGACCGAGGCGTCCCCCGCCGCCGCCGCGTGTACCGGTTCTGGATGCAGACCACCGAAGGCGATACCTACCGCCTCCTCGTCTGCGCCCCCTCCCCGGAACCAGGCCGACGCCCTGGCCCGCACATGGTGGCAGGGCATCCCGGCCGCCGACGGCTGGAAGGACAGTCGACTCACCCCCGGCGAGCGGTTCGGGTTACCTCACGTGTGAGGGAGCCCGCGACATGGAGGTCTGGCCCTACCCCGACCCGATCGCCGACCCGGTCTGAGACACGCCGCCCACCACCCCGTCAGCCCCCGGCCCCGCACCGTCGCGCGCCGGGGGCTGACGGGGCCGGACACGGCCCGGGCCGGTGCCGCAGGTTGTGGCCCTAACTCCTCGCCCACCCAGGGTCGTTCCCGTCGGACCGCATCACAACGGTCCTAAGAAGCACTGACGCAGACCAACCGAGAGGCACACCCCATGGGCTACACCCTCTACCGCGACCGCACCAAGCCCGCCGAGACCGACGAGGAGATGTGGAACAGCCCGCTCAACTCCTACCTGCGCGCACACCACATGGGCCACGCTGGGAGCATCGCCACTCTGCCCGACATGATCGGGCACATCGAGGCCATCGGCTCGCTGTGGTGGCAGTACACCAACCCCACCCAGGCCACCCTCGGCGCCGTCCGTTTCATGAGCGGCGGCATCATCGCGCCCGCCCTGACTCCCCTGATCGACAGCCCCGAGCTGTTCACCGCCTGCGCCGTCGAAGGACTGCGCTCCTGGCATGAGCTCCTGGCCCGCGACGACAGCCGACGCACCGCGTACGGAGACGACCACGCGGACCGGCTGCGTCCCGCCTTCAGCCTCGGCGAGTACCTCTTCGGCCAGGACGGCCCCCGCCAGATCTTCATTGATGGCAGCCGACGTGACGTGCCCGCCGGGACTGTCGTCGCCATGCTCGTCATCGACCGCGTCCCGATCTGGAGCGCCCCGGAGTACTTCGGCGGCGCCAGCTACTACGACCAGGAGACCCGCGTCAGCACCATCGACTACTTCGGGCAGGTCGACGCTGTCCAGCAGGGCTGGAAGAAGGCCGCCGACGCTGCCCCGAGCACCACCCCCTGACCCGTCCTGCCACCAGGGTGCAGCCGCGCCGCTGCCCACCGTGTCCATCCCGGCTCACCCCTCCACTGGTGTGGGGCCGGGGGCCGACGCGCGTCCCGGCCCCGCAACTCCGCAGCTGTCCCGCCCGCCGCCGGGCGCGGGGCCGACCGTGTACCCGCGCACCACCCCCTGCCGCGCCTTGCTCGACTAACCCCCCGGCGCCGCATCGTCACGCCGCACCCACCAGCCAGCCCCTCTTGGAGACCTGCTGTGACGACTGCCGTCCACCGCCCCCACACCGTCACCGCCCGCATCGACACAGTCGACAGCACCCCCGCCCCGGCCGTGTACACCGCCACCGTCTACATGAACACCGCGCCCCACAGCTACGACGGCTACCAGCACCACCACCCGCTCGCCGAGGCCACCCGCCCCGACGGCAGCCCCCTGCGCCTGGCCTTCCACGCCGGCTCGCGCATCCGCAGTCATGAGGCCGCCGCCGACGCCGCCTTCACCGTTGGCAACCGCCAAGGCCCCGACGACAACGGCCTGAGCTGGCCCACCGATGTCCGCTCCGTCTCCGTCGGCGACGTCATCAAGGTCACCGGCCCCGACCACTGGATCGTCTACCTCAGCGTCGACCCCTTCGGCTTCTCCGCCGTTCCAGAGCCCACCATCCTGGTCAGCCTCGTCGGCTCCCGTGCCTCCGGCCGGACGACCATCACCGTCCTCACCGACGACGACAGCGACAGCAATGGCGATGGCGAACACGCCGAGGACTCCCACGCCGCCTGCATCGAACCGCACCGGACCGCAGACGGCTACGCCGACTGCGACGGCAGGCCCCTGTAGAGCCCCGCCGCAGACGACATGGGGCGGTCCCGCCGGGGACCGCCCCAACTCCTGCCGCATCCCTCGGGCCTCGCGCTGCATCCCTCGCGCCACGGAACCCCGGTCACCCCCGGGGTTGCCCGGCTTACCGGCCACCCTGCCACCGTTCACCCGCCGGACCGGAGCAACAACCCACCCCCAGGGCGAACGCTCCGGCCCGGCACCCACCCGCCGGTACGACGTAGGAGCAGACCCCATGGGCACCGTCCACCTTCGCTTCCCCCTCGCCGAGGTCTTGATCGCCGCCGAAGAGGCGGCCGCCGCCACCGAGCACCGCAAAGCCTCCGACGAGACCGAACCCGGCCCAGCCCTGTGGTGGATCAAAAGCGACGGCACCTGCCTGGCGAGCAACGCCGCAGGCTCGCGCGCCCCCGACGCCTACGCGCAAGGCTGGGGCCCCGGCACCGACGCGCGCAGCATCCTCGGAGGCGACGGCTTCGCCCACCCCCTGCCCCTGTGCGAGTCCGGCTGGGACACCGACGGAGGAACCCTCCTGGACTTTCTCCGCGAATCTGGCCGATGCCGCCACACCGTGGTGATCCTGGCAGCCACCCGGCAACAGGACGGCTTCCGCCTGGGCCTGTCCACCGAGTAAAGCCCCTCCGCCCCCGCCCGCCGCGCGGCCCCGCGTCCCCGGCCCCAACCGGGCGATGCGGGGCCGCCCGGCGTTTCCATCCCCGGCGCCTTCGGCATCCCCCGCCCCAACCCACGGCAGAGCCCAGGCCCGACCTGGCCCCGGCGGCCCCGCACCACCCATCACGCCGCCTCGGCCGCCTGCCGCCACCGCCTACGCCCCCTTCACCCGACCAAGGAACCAGCCATGACCCCATTGCGCCCAGCGCGTCGACTGAGCTTCGCCCTCGACAAGGTTCTCGCCGCCGCCGAAGACGCCTCCGCCGCCACCGCCTACAGCACGTTCTACGACACACCGCCCCCCGGCCCATGCCTGGTGTTCACCGCCCAGTACGGCATTTACCTGATGAGCAACGCGCTGCGCCCCGAAGGCACCGAGTCCGTACGCACCTTCGCCGACGGCTGGGGCGAGAACACCGACCCCACTCACTTCCTCAACTGCGGCGGCATCCTGGACTACCTCCCCCTCAACGACCCCGAATGGGGCGACATCAACGGCGCGGGCGACGACAACACGCTCCTCGACGCCCTGCGCGCCGCCACCGCCCACGGGGACACCCTCATCACCCTGCACATCACCCCCGACGACGAAAGCAACGACCAGGACCAGGAGGACGGAGGCGGATTCTGGCTGGCCATGACCACCAGCTAACCCCGCCGCACCCATGCGGCCCCGCGCCCCGCACCACCGGCGGCGCGGGGCGCCTGCGCATACCCCTCAAGGCAGGCTTGCGGCCTTAAACCCCAGCCCCCGCACCGTGGCCCCGGCGGACGTGCAACACCCCCCAGCCCCCAGCGCTCCCCGGATCCGGACACAGCTCACACAACGCGGCCCCCGCGCGGGCACGAACCTCCAGCCCTCTGGGAATCGCCCGCACGCCCTCCCGCACGCCCTCACACCGGCAGGAAGACAGACCCACATGACAACAGCAGCAACCGACCGGCGCACCCTCCCAACCTTCCGACGCTCGGCCGACACTCCCGGCGACGGCCCCCTTTGGGAGTTCGAACACCGAGGCTTGAGCCTCAGCACATACCGGCCACTGGGCTTCGACGCAGGCACGGCCGTCACCTACGGATGGTCAGTGTTCTGGGACATCAACCCAGAAGCACGCGAGGAGATCACCGGCGGATGGAGCAGCCGGGCGGCAGCTGTTCGTGTCGCCCTCACGGCCATCGACCAGCGCGCCCAGTCCAACGCATCACACCAGAGGAAGAAGTACACCGGCGCGCATCCGGAGCCCGGACGGTGCTGCGAGCACCTGGACGCCCGGCACCTGCCCGGCCGCTACGGACACACCCGCTGCGCAACCCGCAAGTGCCGGTGCGTGATGTACCGGCGCGGCCCCCTGGTCCCGATCCGACCGGAAGACATCCCCGCCGGGGCAGTGCTGTCACTGCACACATCCACCCGGGGCGTGTTCGAGTTCCCCGTATCCCACTCCGGCGAAGGGACGCGGCCCGCAACGATCGACCGGCCGCGCACCAACTGGGTCCGGGCGACGACGGCGGCCGGCCTCGCGGCCGAATTCGCCACGGGCTCGGTCGTGTACGCACTCGCCCACACCGTGCCCGACTCCACCCCGCGCGCCGAGTAGGGCGCTCCTGGCGCGCCCCGCTGTGCACCAACGGTCGGCTCCCGGTCCCGGTGCCGTTTCAGCGGGGCCGCCCGCTGACCCACACCCCGCGCACCGCCTTGCTGTCCTAACCCGATGTGCGCCGACGGTGAACCCACCGCCCCGGCACCCAAGGGCCGCGCCACAAGGCGGCTACCGGTCAGCCCGGTCCACCGACGACAAGAAAGACACCGCCGTGACCCACCTGCGCCTGACCACCCTCCTCGACCTTGACCAGGAACCGATCGGCACCGTCGACGCCCAGTTCGTCGGCGGCGCCCGCTCCAACACCTGGCTCGCCGTCGCCACCACCCCCGACAACACCGGCGACAGGGTCGACCTCTACCCCCACGGCCCGTTCGCCACCGACGACGACGCCCGCGCCTGGGCCGAAGCCCACCTCGCCCCGTACATGACCTACACCGTCGCCCCGCTCGCCGCCCCCTACACCAACGCCGACATCGAAGCCGAACTCGGCAAGCCCCGCGACCTGTCCCACACCGCGCCCCCGGCCCGAGCCCGCACCATCGCCCGCCACCTCAAACCGTTTCCCGGTCTCACCCGCCTGCGCTACGGCACCCGCGCCGACACGCCCCGCAGCGGATACACCGCCCGCGAGCTGGAACACCCCGAACTCGGCCCCGTCGTCGAACTCACCGCGCTCGGCCCCGACCACGACCACGTCCACGGCCGCATCAAGACCATCCTCCGCATTGACCAGCCCCGCTACGAGGTCACCGACCAGGACACCCACCTCCTGGTGCGCCGCCGCTGCGACGCCGAACTCCACGCCCGCGCCGACCAGGCCGCCGCCCGTGTCGCCCCGCACATCGCCCCGCTCACCACCGGCTGAACCCCCGGACCCGCCCCGCGCCCCGCGTCGCCGGCTTGGCCGACGCGGGCCCGGCTCCCAACCCCCGCCGTGCCCACGCCAGACGCCCCATGCCCGCTCCCCGGAAGCCCGA
>Ga0307517_10010737_pt1 | contig 12771 bp, 12 predicted proteins | sample 23_EM_MG_FD_194515 | JGI IMG/M metagenome (GOLD analysis project Ga0307517, IMG submission 194515) | Populus trichocarpa ectomycorrhiza microbial communities from riparian zone in the Pacific Northwest, United States - 23_EM | ecosystem: Host-associated > Plants > Roots > Unclassified | place...
AGCGGGCGCCGGTCAGCGCGAAGCGCCCGCCGGCCTTGCTGGCGATGGAGACGTGCGCGTCCCGGGGGACGTACGCGAAGTCGCTGACGCCCGCGAAGACGCTCTCGCGGCCGTACAGCCGGAAGGTCTCGCCGCCGACGGCGACGGTGCAGGAGCCGGCGAGCGGGATGACGATCCATTCGCTGTCGCCGGTGGCGAAGTCGTGCCAGCCGCCGGGCGGGAGTTCGAGGATCCGCAGGGACGAGTAGCCCCAGCCGGCCCGCTCGGGGTCGATGTCGACGGCGTACGCGCCGGCGGCGGCCTTGCCGGCCGCCAGGTGGTATTCGGTGCTGGTCATGATCAGAGCCTCCCCTTCTCCTCGGCGGTCCTCACAGCAGCCCGACGGCCGTGTCGACGGCGGTCTCGACGCTGCCCTCGGCCGGGTAGAGCAGCGAGCGGCCGACGACCAGGCCCTGGACGGTGGGCAGGCTCAGGGCCTTGCGCCACTTCTCGTACGCGGCGTCCTGCTCCTTGCCGACCTCGCCGCCGAGCAGGACGGCGGGCAGGGTCGAGGTCTCCATGACCCCGGCCATCTCGTCGACGTCCTCGGTGACCGGGAGCTTGAGCCAGGTGTAGGCGGAGGTGCCGGCGAGGCCGGAGGCGATGGCGATGGACTTGGTGACGGCCTCGGCGCTCAGGTCGTTGACCACCTTGCCGTCGATGCGGCGGGAGATGAACGGCTCGACGAAGATCGGCAGTCCCCGCTCGGCCATGTCGTCGATGGCGCGGGCGGTGGAGTGCATGGTGGTCAGGGAGCCGGCGTCCTGGTAGTCGATGCGCAGCAGGAGCTTGCCGGCGTCGAAGTTCAGGCGCGCTATGTCCTGGGCGCGGTGGCCGGTGAAGCGGTCGTCGAGTTCGAAGGCCGCGCCGGACAGGCCGCCGCGGTTCATCGAGCCCATGACGACCTTGCCTTCGAGGGCGCCGAGCAGCAGCAGGTCCTCAAGGATGTCGGCGGTGGCGAGCACCCCGTCGACGCCGGGCCGCGAGAGCGCGACGCAGAGCCGCTCCAGCAGGTCGGCGCGGTTGGCCATGGCGAACTTGCGGTCGCCGACGGCGAGCGCGCCGCGGGCCGGATGGTCGGCGGCGACGATCATCAGCCGGCCGCTGTCGCCGATCAGGGGGCGGCGGACCCGGCGGGCGGCCGCTTCGGCGATCGCCTCCGGGTGCTGGGCCCGGACCTTCACCAGGTCGGAGATGCTGAGGCTCAAGGGATGCTCTCTTTCAACGAGCTTTCAACGAGGAGAAGGTCAGGAGGAGAGGAGGTCCTCGACCTCGGACTCGGTGGGCATCGCGGAGGAACACGCGAGCCGTGAGGCGACCAGGGCGCCGGCGGCGTTGGCGTAGCGCATGATCCGCGCGGGCTCCCAGCCGGCCAGCAGGCCGTGGCACAGCGAGCCGCCGAAGGCGTCGCCCGCGCCGAGGCCGTTCACGACCTCGACCGGCACCGGCGGCACCTCGGCAGTGGTCCCGTCCCGGTGCACCGCGAGCACGCCCTTGGGGCCCTGCTTGACGACGGCGAGCTCGACCCCGGCCGCGAGCAGCGCCTCCGCGCAGGCTCGCGGCTCGCGTACGCCGGTGGCCACCTCGCACTCGTCGAGGTTGCCGACGGCGACGGTGACGTGCTTCAGCGCTTCCTCGTAGAAGGGCCGGGCCTGCGAGGGGTCCTTCCAGAACATGGGGCGCCAGTCGAGGTCGAAGATCGTTGTGCCGCTCTTCGCCCGTTCCCGCAGGGCCGTGAGGGTGGCGGTGCGGCTGGGCTCCTCGCACAGGCCGGTGCCGGTGATCCAGAAGATCCGGGCGGCGCGAATCGCGTCGAGGTCCAGCTCCGACGGATGGATCTCCAGGTCGGGAGCCTTGGGCTGCCGGTAGAAGTAGAGCGGGAAGTCGTCCGGCGGGAAGATCTCGCAGAAGGTCACGGGCGTCGGGTAGGCGGCGACCGGGGTGACCCAGCGGTCGTCGACGCCGAACTCCTTGAGCGCCTGGTGGCAGTACTCGCCGAAGGGGTCGGCGCCGGTGCGGGTGATCACCGCGGTGGAGCGGCCGAGCCGCGCGGCGGCCACGGCCACGTTGGTGGCCGATCCGCCGAGGAACTTCCCGAAAGTCTCCACCTGAGGCAGGGACACTCCGGTCTGCAGCGGGTAGATGTCTACTCCGATGCGGCCCATAGTGATCAGGTCGTACGGCTCGGTCATGGGCTGCGCTCCTTGTCGTCCGTGTCGCCCTCTGGTCTAGCCGTGCGAGGAGAGCGCTGTCAACAGTATGTCCTTACATTCGAACGTTGAGAGCCCCTCAGCCCCTCGACGTTACCGTGTCGTTACGTCGAGATGAATTGATGTCCTGACAAAGTCTTGACAGGGAGGTTGGGGAAGGAGTTTGCTCCCGTTCTGTAAAGGCCGCATTAACGCCACTTCCTCTCCACCCCTCTCAGTGCAGCGAGGTACAGGACCGATGGAACGTAAGACCAGAACCCGCAAGGCCACCGCCATCACCGCCGCTTGCGCGGCAGCCCTGCTGCTCGCAGCCGGCTGTTCCAGCAGTTCCGGTGGCAAGCAGTCCGAGGCGTCCTCGAGCACCGGATCGACCGGCAAGGCCACCACAGCCCGGATGACGATCGCGCTGGTCACCCACCAGGCACCCGGCGACACCTTCTGGGACATCGTCCGCAAGGGAGCCGAAGCCGCCGCGGCCAAGGACAACGTCAAGCTCATCTACTCCGCCGACCCGAACGCGGGCAACCAGTCCAACCTGGTGCAGAACGCGATCGACCAGAAGGTCGACGGCATCGCGATCACCCTGGCCAAGCCGGACGCCCTCAAGGACGTCGTGGCCAAGGCGACAGCGGCGAACATCCCCGTCGTCGGCCTCAACTCCGGTGTGAGCGAGTGGCAGAAGCTCGGCCTGATGGAGTTCTTCGGCCAGGACGAGACCGTGGCCGGCGAGGCCCTCGGCAAGCGGCTCAACGAGGCCGGCGCCAAGAAGGCCGTCTGTGTCATCCAGGAGCAGGGCAACATCGGCCTCACCCAGCGCTGTGACGGCGTGAAGAAGACCTTCACCGGCACCACCGAGGTCCTGAACGTCAACGGCACCGACATGCCGTCGGTGAAGTCGACGATCACCGCCAAGCTCACGCAGGACAAGGCGATCGACTACGTCGTCACCCTGGGCGCCTCGTACGCGCTGACGGCCACGCAGTCCGTGACCGACGCGGGCAGCAAGGCCAAGGTCGCCACCTTCGACCTCAACAAGGACCTGACCTCCGCCATCAGCAAGGGCACCGTCGAGTTCGCCGTCGACCAGCAGCCCTACCTGCAGGGTTACCTCGCGATCGACTCGCTGTGGCTCTACAAGAGCAACGGCAACTACATGGGCGGCGGTGAGCAGGCCGTGCTGACCGGTCCGGCCTTCGTCGACAAGACCAACGTCGACAAGGTCGCCGCCTTCGCCGCGAAGGGTACTCGGTGATCAGTATGACCCAGCATGCCGAGCCGGCGGTGACCACACCGCCGGCTCCCGGCCCCAAGGAGACCGACGGCCGGACCTCCCGGCGCCCCCTGGCGCTGCGGCTGATGGCCCGCCCCGAGGTCGGGGTCTTCCTCGGCGCCGTCGCGGTGTACGTCTTCTTCCTCGTCGCGGCGCCCCCGGTGCGCGACGGCGCCGCGATGGCCAACATCCTGTACCAGTCGTCGACCATCGGGATCATGGCTCTGCCCGTGGCCCTGCTGATGATCGGCGGCGAGTTCGACCTGTCGTCCGGCGTCGCGGTGATCACCTCGGCGCTGACCGCGAGCATGCTCAGCTACCAGCTCACCACGAACGTCTGGGTGGGCGTGATCGTGGCGCTCCTGGTGTCCCTCTCGATCGGCTTCGTCAACGGCTGGATGGTGGTCAGGACCGGACTGCCGAGCTTTCTGATCACGCTCGGCACCTTCCTGATCCTGCAGGGCGTGAACCTGGCGGTGACCAAGCTGGTCACCGAGAACGTGGCGACCGACGACATCAGCAATATGGACGGCTTCAGCCAGGCCAAGAAGGTCTTCGCCTCGTCCTTCGACGTCGGCGGCGTCCAGGTGAAGATCACCATCGTGTACTGGCTGGTCTTCGCGGCGATCGCCACGTGGGTCCTGCTGCGCACCAAGTACGGCAACTGGATCTTCGCGGTCGGCGGCAACAAGGACAGCGCCCGCGCCGTCGGCGTCCCGGTGACCTTCACCAAGATCTCGCTGTTCATGCTGGTCGGCTTCGGCGCCTGGTTCATCGGCATGCACCAGCTGTTCACGTTCAACACCGTGCAGTCCGGCGAGGGTGTCGGCCAGGAGCTGATCTACATCTCCGCGGCGGTGATCGGCGGCTGTCTGCTGACCGGTGGTGCCGGCTCGGCGATCGGCCCGGTCTTCGGCGCCTTCATGTTCGGCATGGTGCAGCAGGGCATCGTCTACGCCGGCTGGAACCCCGACTGGTTCAAGGCGTTCCTCGGCGTGATGCTGCTCGGCGCCGTCCTGATCAATCTGTGGGTCAGCCGCCAGGCGACCAGGAGGTGAACGCCATGACCGACACGGACACGCAAGCCGGCGACGCGCCCATCGTCTCCCTCAAGGCCGTCGGCAAGTCGTACGGCAACGTCCGCGCGCTGCACGGGGTGAGCCTGGATGTTCTGCCCGGCCGGGTGACCTGCGTTCTGGGCGACAACGGCGCCGGCAAGTCCACCCTCATCAAGATCGTCTCGGGGTTGCACCAGCACACCGAGGGCGAATACGCCATCGACGGCGAGCCCGTACACCTCAGCACCCCCCGCGAGGCCCTCGACAAGGGCATCGCCACCGTCTACCAGGATCTGGCCACCGTGCCGCTGATGCCGGTCTGGCGGAACTTCTTCCTCGGCTCCGAGGTGACCAAGGGCCCCTGGCCGGTGCGCCGCCTCGACATCGCCGGGATGAAGAAGACCGCCGACGAGGAACTGCGCAACATGGGCATTGTCCTGGACGACCTGGACCAGCCCATCGGCACCCTGTCCGGCGGCCAGCGCCAGTCGGTGGCGATCGCCCGCGCCGTCTACTTCGGCGCCCGCGTACTGATCCTGGACGAGCCGACCGCCGCCCTCGGCGTCAAGCAGTCCGGCGTCGTGCTGAAGTACATCGCGGCCGCCCGCGACCGGGGCCTGGGCGTCATCTTCATCACCCACAACCCGCACCACGCCTACATGGTCGGCGACCACTTCACCGTACTGCGGCTCGGCACCCTCGAAATGAGCGCCGCCCGCAGCGAGGTGAGCCTGGAGGAGCTGACCAACCACATGGCCGGCGGCGCCGAGCTGGCCGCGCTCAAGCACGAGCTGGCGCAGGTGCGCGGGGTGGATGTGGAGGAGCTGCCGGAGCTGGAGGACCTCGGGGAATCCGCCGGGAAATCCGCCGCCGAGCCCGCCGCCGACAGCAAGGCGTCCTGACGGTCGCGACAGCTTGCTGACATGACGTCCGAATGTCAGGACCAAGTATTGACGGCCGCCCACCGGACGGCGAAGCTTCAACCGACGGAGCTTCGCGGGCGTCCCGCTTCCGCGCCCCCGTGATCCGGCATCGCCCGGTCAGCGGCGACAGACCTCAGCCATCTGATTACGAGGATTCACATGACCAGCCACGGAACGCTCGGCGTAGCCGTCATCGGAACCGGCAAGATGGGCGCCGACCACGTCCGCCGCCTCACGGACGTGACAAGCGGCGCCCGGGTCGCCGCCGTGGTCGACATCGACGCCGAGCGCGTCAAGGCGATCGCCGACGGCATCGAGGGCTGCGCCGCGTACACCGACCCGGCCGAGGCGATGGCCGACCCGAACGTGGGCGCCGTACTCATCGCCTCGCCCGGTCCGGCGCACGAGGCCGCGCTGCTGGCCGCGTTCGAGGCTGACCTGCCGGTGCTGTGCGAGAAGCCGCTCACCCCGGACGCCGCCTCGGCGCTGCGGGTGCTGGAGGCGGAGCAGAAGCTCGGTCACCGCCTGGTGCAGGTCGGCTTCATGCGCCGCTACGACCGCGAGTACATGAAGCTCAAGGCCCTGCTGGACAGCGGCGAGCTGGGCCGCACCCTGATGCTGCACAACCGCCACCGCAACGCCGAGGTGCCGCCCGGCTATACCAACCAGATGCTCATCAACGACTCCGTCGTGCACGAGATGGACATCACCCGCTGGCTGCTGGACCAGGAGATCACCTCCGTCACCGTGCTGCGCCCCCGGCCGTCCGGGAACGCGCCCGAGGGCCTGGACGATCCGCAGCTGGTCATCTTCGAGACCGACGGCGGCGTGCTGGTCGACGTCGAGATCAACGTCCGCTGCCGGTTCGGCTACCAGGTGCAGGCCGAGGCCGTGTGCGAGAACGGCACCGCCCGGATGGGCGACATGCACGACCTGCTGGTCAACCACGCCGGCCGCTGGGGCGGCACCATCGCCCCGGACTACGTCGAGCGTTTCGAGGACGCCTACGACCGCGAGGTGCAGGCCTGGGTCGACGCGACCCGGCGCGGCGAGGTCACCGGTCCGAGCGTCTGGGACGGCTACGCGACCGCCGCCGTGTGCGAGGCGGGCGTACGGGCCCAGAACGAGGGCCGGCGGGTCGAGGTCGAGCTGGTCGAACGCCCCGCGCTGTACCGGAGCTGATTCGACGCGCGCTCTGCGCGCTCTGTCCCCCACGGCATCCACGACATCCACGGAAGGGTGTTCACCCTCATGCGTATCGCACAGCTCGGAGTCGGCCGCATCGGCACCTTTCACGCCGCGGCGCTCCACGACCACGCCGACGTAAGCGAGTTGCTGATAGCCGACGCCGATCCGGCGCGGGCCAGGGAGGCGGCCGACCGGCTCGGGGCCGGCGCCCGGGCCCTCGGATCCGTGGACGAGGTCTTCGCCCCGGGCGCGGTGGACGCCGTCGTCATCACCTCGGCCACCGCCGCCCACGCCGACCTGATCCGGCGCGCCGCGCGCGCGGGCCTGCCCGCGTTCTGCGAGAAGCCGATCGCGCTGGACCTGCCCGGCACGATGGCCGCCCTGCGCGAGGTGGAAAACGCCGGCACCGTCCTCCAGATGGGCTTCCAGCGCCGCTTCGACGCGGGCTACCGCGCCGCCCGCGAAGCCGTACTGGCGGGCCGTATCGGGCGATTGCACACCGCCCGCGCGCTGACCTCGGACATGGCCCCTCCCCCGGCGGAGTTCATCCCGCTGTCCGGCGGGCTGTACCGGGACTGCCTGGTCCATGACTTCGACATCATCCGCTGGGTCACCGGCCACGAGATCACGGAGGTCTACGCGATCGGCGCGAACGGCGGCGCCGACTTCTTCCGTGAGGCGGGCGACGTGGACACCGCCGCCGTGCTGCTCACCCTGGACGGCGGGGCGCTGGCCACCGCCACCTCGACCCGCTACAACGGGGCGGGCCACGACGTCCGGCTGGAGCTGTGCGGGACGCTGGACACCGTCGCGGTGGGCGTGGACTGCCGCACCCCGGTGACCTCGCTGGAGCCCGGCTCCGCGCCCGGCGTGCCCAAGCCGTGGACCGGCTTCCTGGAGCGGTTCGGGCCGGCCTACCGGGCGGAGCTCGCGGCCTTCGTGAGCGTCGTGCGCGGCGAGCTCGCCAATCCCTGCGACGGGCGCGACGCCCTCGCGGCCCTTCTCGTCGCCGAGGCCTGCGAGGTCTCCCGGCACGAACGGCGGCCGGTCTCGGTCGCCGACATAGCGGAACAGGCCGGCAAGCTCGCCGGCGGAACGGAGATCGCGGCATGACCCTCAACCTCGGCCCCGACCGCGTGGCGGCGGCGCCCATCTCATGGGGCGTGTGCGAGGTCCCCGGCTGGGGCCACCAGATGGCGCCCTCGCGGGTGCTGCGCGAGATGGCCGAACTCGGCCTGACCGCGACCGAGTTCGGCCCCGACGGCTTCCTCCCGGACGCCCCCGCCGACAAGGCCGCCACCCTCGCCGCGCACGGCATGACGGCGGTCGGCGGTTTTGTCCCGGTGATCCTGCACGACCCCTCGCACGACCCGCTGCCCGCGGTGCGTACCGCCCTTGAGGGCTTCACGGCGGCCGGCGCCGGCACCCTCGTGCTGGCCGCCGCCACCGGCCTGGACGGCTACAACACCCGGCCCGAGCTGGACGAGAGCGGCTGGAAGACCCTGCTGGCCAACCTCGACCGCCTCGCCGACCTCGCCGCCTCCGTCGGTATCACCGGCTCCCTGCACCCGCACGTCGGCACCATGATCGAGGGCCCCGGCGAGGTCGACCGGGTCCTCGAAGGCAGCGGCATCGGCCTGTGCCTCGACACCGGCCACCTGCTCATCGGCGGCACCGACCCGGTCGAGCTGGCCCGCCGCGCCGCCGACCGCGTCGTCCACGTCCACCTCAAGGACGTCGACCCGGCCGCCGCCGCCGAGGTCCGCGCCGGCCGCGCCACCTACACCGGCGCCGTCGCCGACGGCATGTACCGCCCCCTCGGCCAGGGCGGCGTCGACCTCCCCGCGCTCGTCGGCGCACTGGAGTCCGCCGGCTACGGCGGCTGGTACGTCATGGAGCAGGACGCCGTCCTCAGCGCCGAACCCGACGCGGACGGCGGCCCGGTCGCCGACGTACGCGCCTCGCTCGCCTGGCTCTCGGCCCTCTAGGGCCTGCCGGAGCCTGCGCCTGCCTGAAGCCGGTCACCCCTCCGGCGCGTAGTGCTCCGGCTTGCCGCGCTCCGACAGCGGCGGCAGGTTGCGCCGGGGGGTCTCGACCAGCTCGGCGCCGGCCGCCTCGCCGCGGGCCCGGCGCCAGCCCGCCCGCGCCCGCGGGTGGTAACGGCGGTCGTGCGGAACGAGCTTGAACACGGCGCTGATCGCCCGGCAGGCACCCCGGTGCCGCCGGGCGTCCCGCCGCGACCAGGTGAAGCCGAGCAGGTCCCGTACCTCCTGGTCGTAGAGCCCGATGGTGAACCAGACGAAACCCCGCCCGATCAGCACGCCGGCCGGACGCCACATCGCCTGCGGCAGCCACGGCAGAAACGGCGGCCTCGCGATCCCGGTTATGTCGAGCACGTCCCGGGTGGCCTTGTTGTCCTCCAGCACCTGCGCGCACATGTGCTTCCAGTAGAGCTGGAAGTCCTCCCAGCTCTCCGGCACCGGCCGCATGCTCATGCCGTACATCCGATACCACTGCACGTGCTCATCGAACAGCCGGCGCTTGTCCGCCTCGCCGATACCGCCCGTGAAGTGCTCCGCGATCAGCATCGCGCTCACGAAGAACGTTGAGTGCGCCCAGTAGAACGTGTCGGGATCCAGCGCGTGGTACCGGCGGCCCTGGGCGTCGACGCCCTTGACCCGCTCGTGGTAGCCGCGCACTTCCAGCGCGGTCCGGCGGGCGAGCGGGCCGTCGTAAACGACCCCGCCGATGGGATAGAGCGAGCGCAACAGCCGCTGCCAGCGCTCCTCGAAGAACCGCGAGTGCTGTTCGACGCCCGCGCCGAGCCCGGGATGCATGTTCTGCATCGACCCGGCCCACAGCGAGGTCAGAATGCCCCGCCAGTCACCCTGGTACTTCCACGTCAGCGAATCCGGCCCGAGCGGCTCGGGGGCCTGCTCGGGCTCGGGCTCCAGCGCTTTGGTCATGGTCAGACCATGCCAGTCCGCGCCCGTCATCGGTACGCCGAGCTGTTCGGACTCATGGCCCAGGCTGCTTCGCGTACTCCGTAGAGCCCGCCGATACCGGCCGGAGGCATGTTGCCGTAGAGGCTGTGGTGGGCTCCCTGCTCGACCACGAAGATCTCGTGCCAGAAGCCGACTGCGCCACCGCAGTCGGCGTAGTGCCGCCAGAAGCGTCGCTGCGCAGACCTGTGCGAGCCCGTACGGTCTTCCGCGAAGGCGCGCAGTTCCTCCGGTCCGCTCCAGTACTGCACCAGCATCGCCTGTCGTGGCCCGGGGCCGACAAGCAGCCGGTAGCCGAGCAGCCCGCTTCCTGGTGCGGTCACCAGCTCGCGGAGCATCGTCGGCATGGCCAGCAGCAGCGGCAGCCAGTACCGCGCCTTCCACCAGATGTTGATCCTGACACCGACGAGGAAGACAACGACCGACTCGGTGTTCTCGCCCGCGAACTTGCCTTGTCGTACACGGGCGTTCGGGTGATGGCGGCGTATCCACTCGGGCCGGATCAGCAGTCTTGCGATGTTCAGTAACGCGGAAAACACGATCGGTGCCGCCTCTTGTCGTACTCGGAGGCTCCATCCTGGACCGGATGCCCGCCGTGTCACGGCAACAATCAAGCATTGGCCATGACTTGACACCTTCATGGCATGCGCCGAACAAATTTTCAGCCAACCCGGGCCTGCTCCCGGCAAAGGCTCTACCCGCATAGAACTCCCCGGTGCTGTCATGCCCACACCGGCCCGGAAACCTGCCGGGCCCACACCGGGAGTCCCCCACCATGTCCCGAATACGCCGCACCATCCTCACGGCCATCCCCACCATGGCCCTCGGCACCATCGGCCTCACCTTCGGCATGGGTACCGCTCACGCCGCCTCCTGCAGCCAGAGCTACCTGCCGCTGCCCGACCCGAGCTGCCAGCCCGGCGCGCTCAACTCCGACGTCACCCAGTCCACGATCGACAGCACGATCTGCGTCTCCGGCTGGACCGCGACCGTACGGCCCTCCAGCTCGTACACCACCGCTCTGAAGAAGAAGCAGATCGTCGAGTACGGCTACACCGACACCAGCACCTCCGACTACGAGGAGGACCACTTCATCCCGCTCGAACTCGGCGGATCCCCCAAGAGCGCCCTCAATCTCTGGCCCGAGCCCGAGTACGGCACCAAGACCGCCGGCAACAAGGACACCGTCGAGAACAAGCTCAAGAAGGCCGTCTGCGCCGGCGACGTCAGCCTCTCCGACGCCCAGGACGCGATCGTCACCGACTGGACCACCGCCCTGTCGGACCTCGGCCTCAGCTGACACCCCCGCTTCCCTCCACCGCCCGCCCCGCCGCCCGCACCGGCGGGGCCGTCCCGCGATAATCGTGACGAGGGCGGGAGAGGCCGAGGAGGGGCAACGGGTGTTCGGGCGCTGGTGGTTCCTGGAGCTACTGAGGGGCGGCGGTGACGAACACCGGCCTGCGAAGCGGCGATTGACCAAGGAGCAGCAGGAGCTGGTGCTCGGGGAGTGGGCGGTGCTGCGCGAGCGGCTTCACGGCTTCGCGGCGGCACGGGTGGCCGACGCGGGGGAAGTGCTGGCGGGGGCGGAACTGCGCCTCACCGGGGACCCCGCGAGGCGGAACTCCGCACAGCGGGACTACGGATGGGCGCTGGAGGCGTACGACGCGGCCGGCAAGCTTCTGGACGAGGCGGCGGATCTGCCGGATCTGGCGGCAGCGGCGGTGCTGGCCGAGCGCGCGGTGGAGCGGTTCGCGGCGGCGGACGCGCGGAGCCGGGGGCGGCGGGCGCCCAAGGGGGTGACCCGGTGCTTCTACAACCCGCTGCACGGCGCGGCGGCCCAGCCAGGCGGAGCCTCAAGGCGTCCGCCCCGCCGGACCCGCCCGCGCGAGGCGGCGGCGAACCGGCGGCCGGCCTGCGAGGACTGCCGCCGGGCGATCCTGGCGGGCCAGTCCCCCGATGTGCTGCCCGCGCTGGTGCCGGTCAGGACCTCGCGGCGCCACACGGTACAGGTGCTGGTGCCGTACTACGCGGTGCCGCAGCAGTGGTCGATCTGGTCGGCGACGGGGTGCGGGGCGTACGGCGACGAGTCGCCGGGCCTGGTGATGCGGGGTGACCACCGGCGCCGGGTGGCGCCGGTGGTCGTGAAGCGGTGATCTCTCAGACCCGGACGATCGCTCAGCAGGCGCCCTCGTCGAGCCAGACACCCCATTCGCCGGTGGTGCCGGGCTCCTCGCCCTGCGTCCACCACTTGGCCTTCCACTTGTGGCCGTTGTGGGCGACCTCGTTGCCGTTGACGTAGATGGCGGTGCTGGTCCACTGCGCCACCGTGCAGGTGCCACTGGTCGGCGTCGTCGTCGGCGTCGTGGTCGGGGTGGTGGTGGGCGGGGTCGCACCGGCGAACTTCACCGAGTACTTGGTGAAGTCGTACGCGGACTGGCTGACGCTGCTGCAGGTGCCCGACGTCGTGCCGTTGTTGTCGGGCGGGCTGCACTGGCGGTCGCGGTTGACGGACCAGAAGGTGAAGCGGGCCATGGCGTGGGAGGTCGCGTAATCCAGGACGGTCTGGAAGTCGGCCTGGTAGAAGTACTCACCGGTGTCGCTGCGGCCGTTCATGCCGGAGAAGCCCTCGTGGGCGTAGGCGGTGGCGGCGCTCCAGCCGAAAGTGGACTGCAGGACGGAGTTGAAGTTGGTCAGGGCGGAGGTCTGCGCCGAGGCGCTGTTGAAGCCGCCGTCGAAGGGCATGATGGAGAAGTTGTTGGGCGTGAAGCCCTGCGACTTGGCCTCGTTCAGCATCTGCTTGCCGAACCAGCCGGTGCCGTCGGCCGTCCCGGCGGTGGTCACCGAGATGTAGATCCCCGGGTTGTTCGCCTGAAGGATCTTCGCCGCGCCGATCTCGTTGTGGATGGCGGCGGTGTTCTCGTACTCCGGCTCTTCGAGGTCGAAATCCATCGCCTTGAGGCTGTACTTGTTGATGACCTGCTGATACGCGGCCGCTGTCGCCTCCGGCGTGCCGCAGGTCTGGCCGAGCTTGGTGCCGCCGTAGCCGCCGATCGACACGGACACGTCGCCGCCCTTGGCACG
>Ga0307517_10010738_pt1 | contig 12771 bp, 9 predicted proteins | sample 23_EM_MG_FD_194515 | JGI IMG/M metagenome (GOLD analysis project Ga0307517, IMG submission 194515) | Populus trichocarpa ectomycorrhiza microbial communities from riparian zone in the Pacific Northwest, United States - 23_EM | ecosystem: Host-associated > Plants > Roots > Unclassified | place...
GTCTGGAGGGCGTCCACCGTGGAGGCGTACAGCCCGATCCGGGAGGCGGCCCGGGTGTCCGGGTACGCCTCGCCGGGACCGCCGCCGTACCACTGCGCGTCGCCCAGGGTGCCGCTCACGCCGAGCCGTACGCCGAGCCGGGGGAGCGGCACCTTCCAGTCGCCCTCGGGGGTGACCTCGACGGCGAGGTGGAGCCGGCCGTCGTCCGCCGCGTCCGCCGTCCAGCGGTAGACGGTGCGCAGGCCGAGGTCGGAGGCGGCGGGGGCGACCCGGGTGGTGACGGTGAGCGCGTCCTCGGTGAGGGCCACCGAGGCGATGCGGTGCCGCATGCGGTGCAGGCCGAGGGTGCGCCAGGCCAGGGCGTCACGGGTTTCCGGGACGGACAGGGCGGCCTCGTCGTTGTCGGTCGGCGCCCGCCAGACGTCGAGCCGCAGACCGGTCACCTGGAAGCCGTTCAGGTACTTCAGCTCGCCGGTCGCGGCGTCGAAGGTGCCGGGGCCGAGGACCACGACCCCGCCCTCCCCGGCGCGCGGGGCGAGCAGCGGGGGCCCGGGGTTGTCGACCGCGGCCAGGGCGGTGGCCGCCGGCCACTGGCCCCAGGCGACCTCGTGCCCGGCCCCGGCCCACGGCGTGTCCTCCCGCAGCGCGGCCCGCACCTGCCAGAAGGCCTCGCCGTCCTGCCCCGCCGCCTCCGGCACCGGCAGCTTCAGCTCGGCCGACTCCCCGGCCGCGAGCGGCGGCACGGCGAGCGCGTCCTGCGCGACGGCGTGGCCGTCGATCTCGTAGATCCAGGAGAAGGCGAGATGCGAGAGGTCGGCGAAGTCGTGGATGTTGGTGATCCGGACGGTGCCGCTGCCGGGTTCGCCCTCGATACGGACCGGTTCGATGACCTTCTTGTACTCGACCAGTCCGGGCGAGACGGTCCGGTCCGGGAAGATCAGCCCGTCGCACACGAAGTTGCCGTCGTGCAGCTCCTCGCCGAAGTCGCCGCCGTACGCGAAGTACGGGGTGCCGTCGGCGGTGCGCCGGGCGATCCCGTGGTCGATCCACTCCCAGACGAAGCCGCCCTGCAGGCGGGGGTAGGTCTCGAACAGCCGCTGGTACTCGCCGAGCCCGCCGGGGCCGTTGCCCATGGCGTGGGCGTACTCGCACAGGATGAACGGCAGCGAGCGGCGCTTGGCGTCCAGTTCGGGGTCGCCCCAGGGCAGTTCCTCGCGCCTGCCGATGAGCTCGACCTCGGCGTGGTCGGCGTACATCCGCGAGTACATGTCGGTGTCGGCGCAGGACAGGTCGCCCTCGTAGTGGATGGGGCGGCTCGGGTCGCGCTCGCGGATCCACTTCGCCATGGCGGACAGGCCCCGGCCGGTGCCGCACTCGTTGCCGAGTGACCAGATGACGACGGACGGGTGGTTCTTGTCCCGTTCGACCATCCGGGCGGCGCGGTCGAGCAGGGCGGGCGTCCAGCGGTCGTCGTCGGCCGGGTTGCCCTTCCAGCCCTCGAACTCCACGAAGCCGTGGGTCTCCAGGTCGCACTCGTCGATCACCCACAGCCCCAGCTCGTCGCAGAGCGGGAGAAAGGCCGGATGCGGCGGGTAGTGGCTGGTGCGGACCGCGTTGATGTTGTGCCGCTTCATCAGCAGCAGGTCGGTGCGCATCGTGTCCAGGTCGACGGTCCGGCCGTGCTCCGGGTGGAACTCGTGCCGGTTGACGCCCCGGAAGAGGATCCGCCGGCCGTTGACCTTGAGCACGCCGTCCTCGACGAGGACCGTGCGGAACCCGATCCGCAGCGGGATCCGCTCGCCCTCGGTGGCCAGCTCGGCGTCGTACAGGCGCGGCGTCTCGGCGGTCCACGGCTCCACGGGCAGTGTCAGCGACTCGCCCGTGGCGATGTCGACGCCCAGCTCGGGCACCGTGACCCGGCCGCCGGGCTCGGCGTCGACCCGCAGGGTGCCCTCACCTGTGCGGTGATCGAAACCGGTGTGAACGAAATGGTCCACTACGGAACCGTCCGGCCGCTGCAGCAGCGTGACATCCCGGAAGATGCCCGGCAGCCACCACTGGTCCTGGTCCTCCAGATAGCTGCCCGACGACCACTGGTGCACCCGCACCGCCAGCACATTGCCCTCCGGCCGCAGCAGAGCGCCCACCGGGTACTCGGCGGGCAGCCTGCTGCCCTTGAAGACCCCCAGCTCCACGCCGTTGAGCCAGATCTTCGCGCAGGACTCGATGCCCTCGAAGCGCAGCAGCGCCGAATCGGGGGCGCCCCCGGCCGGCCAGCCCTCCGGCAGCGCGAAGGTGACCCGGTGGTCGCCCGTCGGGTTCTCGGTGGGCACGTACGGCGGCTCCACCGGGAACGGGTAGAGGTGATTGGTGTACGCCGGCGCGCCGTGCCCGTGCAGCGCCCAGTGCGCCGGCACCGGCAGCCGGTCCCAGTGGGCGTCGTCGAACCCCGGGCGGGCGAACGACTCGTCCTGCGCGGTCGCGGTCGGCGACAGCCGGAAGCGCCACGACCCGTTCAGGCTCAGCCGGGCCGCGTCCGACCCCGCGTACCAGGCACGCGGCGCCACGGCGCCGGTGCCGGGTGCGGGGTCGAGGTAGTACGGCAGGTCGGTGCTCAATACGGCTCCCGGAGTGATGTCGTCATGAATCGGATGAATGCAGGATGTCAGCCCTTGATTCCGGTCTGCGCAACGCCCTGCACCAGCCAGCGCTGCAGGAAGAGGAAGACCAGGACGAGGGGCAGGATCGACACGGCGGTCGCCGCGAACAGCTCGTGGATGTTGATGGTCTGCGCGGTGATGAACGTCGACAGGGCGACCTGGACCGTCCACGCCTGCTGGTCCTGGCCGATCACCAGGGGCCACAGGAAGGCGTTCCACCCGCTGATGAAGGTGATGACGGAGATCGCCGCGAAGAAGTTCAGCGAGTTCGGCACCACGATCCGCCAGTACGAGCCCCAGTAGCTCAGCCCGTCCACCCGCGCCGCCTCCTCCAGCTCCTTGGGGAAGCCCAGGAAGTACTGCCGGAACAGGAAGGCGGTGAAACCGCTGAACAGCCCGGGGATGATCAGGCCGCGCATCGTGGACACCCAGCCGAGCGAGGACACCAGTACGAAGCTCGGTACGAAGGTCACCGCCGAGGGCACCATCAGCGTGGCCAGGACCACGTAGAAGACCTTGTTGGCGTGCTTGTACGGGATCCGGGCCAGGCCGTAGCCGGCCAGCGAACACACCAGCAGGGTGCCGACGGTCATCAGCACAGCGATGACGAACGAGTTCCAGAGCGAGTGCAGGAAGGGCACGCTCGGGTCGTCGAAGAGCTCCTTGAAGTTGCCCCATTGCATGGCGGCGGGCCACCAGCGCCACTCCGGGGCCATGACGTCCTGTTCGGAGGACAGGGCGTTGCGGGCGATCAGGTAGAACGGCACCAGGAACAGCACGGTGGCGACCGCCAGCGCGCTGTACAGCCCCGTGTTGCCCAGTAGTTGACGTGGTGTGCGGGAGGCCTTCGCCATCACTCGTCACCCTTTCCGAAGCCGAGCACCTTGCCCTGGAGCAGCGTCACGGCGCAGATCAGCAGGGCCAGGAGCAGCGCGCCGGCGCTGCCGTGGCCGTAGTCCTGGTTCCCGCCCAGCGCGATCTTGTAGAGGTAGATCAGGGGTGTGCGGCCCCACGAGGTCTTGCCCGCGTCCAGCAGGTTGTAGAACTCGTCGAAGGCCTGGTAGGCGGCGATCAGCAGCAGCAGGATCACCGCGACGGACGTGGCGCGCAGCTGCGGCAGGGTGATGTAACGGAACGTCTGCCAGCCGGACTTGGCGCCGTCGATGGAGGCGGCCTCGTACAGCTCCTTGGGAATGTTCTGGAGCGCGGCCAGGAAGAGGATCATGTAGAAGCCGCACTGCAGCCACAGGCGGATGGTGACGATGACCAGCCAGTACCAGGGCGGGTCGGGGGAGGCCAGCCAGGCGATCGGGTCGACGCCGAACCAGCCGATCACGGTGTTGACCAGGCCGAAGCTCAGGCCCTGGAAGATCGACATCTTCCAGATCAGCGAAGCCGCCACGTAGCTGACCGCCGTCGGCAGGAAGAACACCGAACGGAAGAAGGCACGCATGAAGCGGATCCGGTGCACCAGCAGCGCCAGGCCCAGGGAGGCGGCCCAGGTGACCGGCACCGCGAAGGCCGCGAAGATCGTGAAGACGAGGAGGGAATGGACGAAGTCGCCGTCCTTGAGCATGTCGGTGTAGTTCGCCAAGCCGACGAACTTGGTGGGCGTCACCGTGCCGTGGGCCTTGTGCAGGCTCAGCCACAGGCTCCAGCCGATCGGCACATAGACGAACACGAACAGGCCGGCCAGGAAGGGGCCGACGAACAGCCAGAAGTTGAGCGTGCGTCCCCGGACGCCGCGCCGGTGCTGGGCGGGGGCCGCCTCAGTGGCGGCGCGGCGGGGCACGCTGTGCGTGGTGGTTGCCATGGGGTATCGGCCTATCCGAAGAGCTGCTTGAGCTCGCGGTTGACCTTCACGTCGCACTTGTCGAGCGACGCCTCGGGGTCCTTGTTGCCGCGTACGGAGTCGGCGATGACGTCCTCAAGCGCGGTTTCCATCGCGGGCGTCCACACCGGGTTGTCGAAGTGGCCGTAGTTGTTGAAGAGCTCCACGCCCTCGGCGGGCAGCCCGGTCTTCAGCTTGGTCGCGCTGGCGGCCAGGCTGGTGCGCGGCGGGATGTGGAAGCCGTAGCTGGTGGCCCAGTCCTCCTGGTACTTCTTCTGGTCGATCCACAGCCACTTCACGAACGCCTTGGCCGCGTCCACGTCCTTGGCCTTGGCGGAGACGAAGGTGGACCAGCCGCCGTTGTAGACGGCCGGCTTGCCGCTGGCGCCGACCTTGGGGAAGGGGATGATGCCGATGTCGTCGGGGAAGGCCGCGAGGATCGTGGGCATGGCCCACATGCCGCACCACTGCATCGCGCACAGGCCGTTGATGAGCGAGGACGGGTCCCAGGCCTCGGTCGGTGCGCCGAGGAGCAGGGTCTTGCTGGTGTAAAGCTTGCGCAGCGTCTTCAGGCCCGCGACGACCTCGTCGGTGTGGTAGATCGGCTTGTTGCTCGCGTCCAGCAGGTCGCCGCCGGTGGCCCAGACCAGCGGCCGGATCGCGTTGGTCATGTCGTTGCCGAGGTACAGGCCCTTCATCTTGCCCTTGGTGAGCTTGGCGGCGGCTTCCACCAGCTCGTCCAGGGTGGTGGGCGCGGAGACACCGGCGGCGTCGAGCAATGACTTGCGGTACCAGAGGAACTGCGGGTCGTCGATCATCCGGATGCCGTAGACCTTGCCGTCCACGGTGTGCGAGGCGATGTCCTTCGGATTGAAGTCGCTCTTGACGTCCGCGATGATGTCGTCGAGCGGGACGACCTGCTTCGACTGCACCATCTGAAGGTTGGGGTGGTACTCGAAGACGTCGGGGCCGCTGGAGGACAGCAGTCCCGAGGCGAGCTTGGAGTCGTAGTCGCCGGCTATCCACTGCACCTTGACGTCGGCCTTGGTGTAGGCCTTGGCGTACTTCAGGGCGGCCTGCTGCGTGCCCTTCTCGCCGTACTGGTGGTACCACTGGCTGATCGCCTTGCCGTCACCGGAGCCGCCGCGCCCGTTGTTGCTGCCGCAGGCCGCCAGACCGCCCAGGGCTGCCATCCCGGCCGCCGCGCGCAGAACCCCGCGCCGGTCCCAATCCCTGCTCATTGCCGACATGTTGACTTCCTTGTCTTGTCGTCATGGCTGTGTGGTGCAGCGGGACGCTATTCATAGAAAAGTACTTCGTCAAGGTCTTAGACGAAGGTCAAGGGAAGGGAAGCCGCTGTGTCATCGAACTGTTATGCCGCCCGTTCGAACGCTCGAACGGGCGGCGCCTCAAACTCAGTTGACGTTGTTCTGGCCCACGCCTGATTTGTGCCGCCGCCGCAGGTCCACAGGATCACCGGTGTCCCGTGTGGCCGTTGGCGTTGGTCTGCCATCGCTGGGCCGCGGTGTCCGCTCCGGTGCCACTTGCGCATGCGGCCGTTGTGGCCCGAGCCCCGTTGGCGGTGCCGGCCGCCGCCAGGCAGGCGCCGGCGCCGTCGGTGAGGCGCCCGGAGGCGTCGTAGCTCCAGGTCCGGACTGCCATATGCCACCTTTGTCGTCAGGAAGGTGTGCTGCGGGTCCTTGCTGCTGTGACTGCCACGGTGCTGCCGCGGCGCACCGGTTTCGGGGACTTCTGTCCCACCGACGCGAGGGAACCTTCGAGGGCGAAGGTGGCCGCGCCGAGACTCACGGGGTTGGACGCGATGGGGCACAGCACGATCTCGGTGCTCTCCAGCGGGCGCCGCAGCGCGTGCCGCGCGACCGCCTCGCGGACCTCGTCCAGCAGCGGCTGGCCGAGTCTGCGGGCCACCCAGCTGCTCAGTACGATCACCTCGGGGTTGAGGAGGTTGACCAGGTCGGCCACGGCGGCGCCCAGATAGCGCGCGGTGTCGCGGACCACCTTCACCGCGACAGGGTCGCCGGCGGTGACGCCGCGCGCCAGCGCGTCGATGGTCGCGGTCTGGTCGTCGGGGTGCAGCAGCGGGCTCTCCGGGGCGAGTTCGCGCAGGTTCTGCATGATGCCGGGCGCGCCGACGTACGTCTCTACGCAGCCGTGGTTGCCGCAGTGGCACAGCCGCCCGTCCAGGACCAGGGTGGTGTGGCCCCATTCCCCCGCGCTGTTGGTGACCCCCCGGTGCAGCGCGCCGCCCAGGGCGATGCCCGCGCCGACGCCCGTACCGAGGTTGACCACCACGACGTCGTCGCAGCCGCGGGCCGCGCCGAACCACAGCTCGGCGACCGTGCACGCGCGCAGGGGGTTGTCCAGGTACAGCGGATACGGGATGTGCTCGGCCAGCAGGCTCAGCAACGGCACGTCGTGCCAGTCCCAGTTCGGCGCGAAGACCGAGACCCCGCCCTCGCGGTCCACCATGCCCGGCATGCTCACGCCGACGCCCAGCACGCGGTCGGCGGGGATGCCCGCCTCGCCGACCACGCAGGAGACGGCGGAGACGATGTGCGCCAGGACCTGGGACGGCTCCCGCTCGCCGGGTCGCAGTTCCTCCTCGGCGCGGGCGATCACGGCCAGCGAGAGGTCGTACAGTTCGACATGGATGTACGTCTCGGCGACATCGACACCGATCAGGGCCCCGCCCTCGGCGTTGACCGCCACCAGGCCGCGCGGGCGGCCGCCGTCGGAGTCCTCGTAGCCGACCTCGATCAGCAGGCCCAGCTCCAGCAGCTCACCGACCAGATTGGCCACGGTCGCCAGGCTCAGCCCGGTCGCGGCGGCCAGCTCCTGGCGCGACACCGGGGACTCGGCGACGATGTGCCGCAGTACGCCGTATCGATTGGCTGTACGAATGTCCCGCGACGTCCGCTTCATGGCCGACAGGCTATTGCTTCAAGAAGGGGTTGAACAACCCCTTAGGAAAAGCACTATGGAAAGTCTCCCGAGGGGGAATCCGAGGCCCAGGCGATGCGCAGGGCGAGCGCCGCCACGTCCACGGTCCGTGTCGTGTCCACGTGATGCACCGCCCCCAGCCCCAGTGGCTCAGCCACCCCGCTCCAGAACCGCCACTGGTCCTCGTAGAACGGCGTCGCCTCCGCGTGCACCGGATGCCGGCTCCCGGCCCGCTCGCTGAATCTGCGCCGCGCCGTCTCCAGCGGCACCTCGCACCACACCTCGTGCACCTCCTCCACTCCCGCCCGCGCCAGCCCTGCCGCCACCACCGACCGCATGTGCGCCAGCCACGGGCTCTCCAGCACGGCCCCCACCGGTGCGTCCGCGAGCAGCGTCCACAGGCTCTCCGCCGCCGCGACGCCCAGCGTCCGGCTCCACTCACGCGCCGAACTCCCCGCCGGGCGGACCGCGGCCAGGGTGTCCGCCAGGGTCTCCTTCACGGCGTCCTTGCTGAACAGAGGCAGTTCCAGTTCACGGGCCAGAGCCTTCGCCAGCGTTGTCTTCCCCGCGCCCGGCAGACCGTTGACCAACACAGCTAACATGCCAGCGACACTATCCGCCCGTCCGAACGGCGGCGTTGTCAGTGCCACGGGTTAACGTCGAAGACATGGCCGACGCACAAGATGTACGACGCCTCGCTCTCGCGCTGCCCGAGACGCAGGAGAAGCTCGCCTGGGGCATGCCGACCTTCCGTGTGTGCGGGAAGATCTTCGCGGCGCTGGCGGACGACGACGCCTCGGTGGGCGTGAAGTGCCCGGTGGACGAGCGGGCCGAGCTGATCGCGGCCGAGCCGGAGAAGTTCTTCATACGGCCCGGCCACGACGACAACTTCGCCTGGGTGCGGGTGCGGCTGGCCGCCCTGGAGGACGCGCAGGAACTGCGCGAGATCCTCGCCGACTCCTGGCGGCAGGCCGCCCCGAAGCGGCTCGCCCAGGAACACGCCCAGCAGTAGGGCCTGTCCGGCGGTCAGGACACGATGTCCTTGCGCTGGAAGCCCCGGAAGGCCAGCGCGAAGAAGACGATGGCGAAGGACACCGACACCGATGTGCCCTTGAGCATGCCCGCCCACTCGACGTGCCCCGGCTGCAGGACATCCGCCCAGGCGTACTGCCAGTGCGTCGGCAGGAAGTCCCGCAGGGATCCCAGGGCCGTGATGGCGTCCAGGATGTTGCAGATGATCACGATGCCGACCGCCCCGCCGACCGCGCCCAGCGGGGCGTCGGTGACGGTGGAGAGCCAGAAGGCGAAGCCGGCGACCGCGAGCTGGCTGACGAAGACATAGAGGGCGATCACCGCCAGCCGCTGGGCGGCGGTGCCCGGCGGGAGCGAGCCGGCCGTGGTCAGCTCCAGGTCCTTCCAGCCGTACGCGGCCGTGCCCACCGCGAGCGCGACGGCGGGCAGCGCCAGTACGGCCGTGGCGCTGAAGGCCAGCGACACCAGCAGCTTGCTCACCAGCAGCCGGGCCCGGGGCACGGGCGCGGCCAGCAGGTAGCGCAGCGAGGACCAGCTCGCCTCGGAGGCCACCGTGTCGCCGAAGAAGAGAGCCACCGGAATGGTGAGGAGGAAACCGGACGCCACGAACAGCACGGCGAGGGAGAAGTTCAGCCCGGAGGCGGCGGCCACGTCCATGAAGGACACGGTGTTGTTCCGGCCGCCGGGGGTGCCGCCGATGGCGAAGGCCGCCCACACCACGACCGGCAGCCCCGCCACGACGGAGAAGGCGATCAGTGTGCGGCGGCGCAGCAGTTGGCGTACCGCCTCGACGCGCAGCGGGAGGGTGTGGCGCGGCCGGTAGCCCTCCGCGGCGGCAGTCGTGTCCGTGCCGGCCGTGTTCGTGCCGGCCAGGTCCGTACCGGCGGTGCTCATGCCGGGCCTCCGATCAGGGTGAGGAAGGCGTCCTCAAGGCGGCGGTGCGGGCCGACCCGCTCCACCGGCACTTCCAGGCGCAGCAGTTCGGCCAGCAGTTCGTGCACGCTCAGGTCCTCCAGGCGGACCAGCAGACCGGTCTCGGCCGCGTCGGCCGACGCGACACCGGGCAGCCCGGCGAGCTTGCGGGCGGTCTCCTCCAGGGCGGCGGCCGGCATGCCGGCGGTTCCGACGAACAGCACGTCGCCGCTGCCGCTGATCTCGTCCACCGGACCGGCGGCGATCAGCTGCCCCTTGTCCATGACCACCAGATGCGTGCAGCTCTGCTCGACCTCGGACAGCATGTGGCTGGACACGATCACGGTGCGCCCGGTCGCCGCGTAGCGGGTCACGACCGCCCGCATCTCGCGGATCTGCGGCGGGTCCAGACCGTTGGTCGGTTCGTCGAGGATCAGCAGATCGGGCAGCCCGAGCATGGCCTGTGCGATGGCGAGCCGCTGCCGCATGCCCTGGGAGTACGTACGCACCGCCCGGTCCAGCGCCTCGCCGAGAGCGGCGATCTCCAGCGCCTCTTCCACATGGGCGTCCTCGGCGGGGCGGCCGGTGGCCCGCCAGTACAGGTCGAGGTTGGCGCGCCCGGTGAGGTGCGGCAGGAAACCGGCGCCCTCCACGAAGGCGCCCACGCGCGACAGAACCGGCGCGCCCGGGGTGATCTCCTGCCCGAAGATCCGCACGGTGCCGGAGTCGGGCCGGATCAGGCCCATCAGCATGCGCATCGTGGTCGTCTTGCCCGCGCCATTGGGCCCGAGCAGGCCCAGCACCTGCCCGCGCTCGACGCGGAAGGACAGGTCCCGCACCGCATAGCGGTCGGCGGAGCCGTGATAGCGCTTGGAGAGCCCGGAGATCTCCAACGGCGCGTCGCCGGGCGTCTGTTCCGCGGACCGCGTGCGCCTGCGGCCGACGAGCAGCAGCGCGGCGGCCAGGGCGAGCGCGCCCAGCGGCAGCCCCCACGTCCAGGCCGGCAGGCCCGCCTGCGCGGTGGCCAGCGCGGTGTCCGTCGGCACGGTCAGCGAGGCCCCGCCCTGCGGGAGGGAGACGGTGTACGTGGCCGGGGCGGCCGGTGAGGAGTAGGCGAGGTCGGTCGTCGCCAGCACGAGCCGAAGCCGGTGACCGGCGGCGAACTCGTGGTCCACGGCGGGCAGCGTCACGCTGACCGTGCCGGAGGAGGTGACGCGCAGCGGGGCGACGAGCTGATGGGGGAGCGTGGAGCTGCCGCCCTGGCCGACGTCGTACACCTTGGCGAAGAGCACGGCGCCCTCGGGCGCGTCGGTCTTCACCGTGATGCGCGTGCGGGCCGAACCCGTTATGCGCAGCGCGGTTTTCAGGGGCGCGGAGTCGAAGACGGCCCGCTGCCCGGCGAAGTCGAGGGACAGGCCCTGGCCGAGGCTGCTCAGCTGCGCCAGCGCCCCGATCCCGGGCAGGGACGAAATGGCGGGCGGCGCACCGCCCGCCGGATTGGACACGCTCTGCGCATCGCCGGTCAGCGCGACCGTACGGGTCCCCGTGCCGCTCAGCCCCGGGTACGCCGCCGCGCTCGCGCCGCGCTGCACGGTCTGCCCGTCCGTGGTGTCGACCCCGCCGGTGCGGGTGACCCGGAAGGCCGGGCCGGTGCCGGTGCCGGTCTGCTTCTTCAGGTAGCGGTCGAACCACGCGACCGTGCGGGACTCCACGCGCGAGGACTCCTGGTCCCCGCCGTCATGCCCGCCGGACGTCCAGTCCACCGACACCGGCGCCCCGTTGGCGGCCACGGCGCGCGCGATGGCGTCCCCCTGGCCGAGCGGGAACAGCGAGTCGTTCTGCCCCTGCACGACCAGCGTCGGCACCTTGATGCGGGCGGCGACCGATGACGGGCTGGAGCGCTCCAGCAGCTTCACGGTGGCCGCGTCGGCGCGCCCGGAGACGGCGGCCTTGTCGTACATCGCGCACAGCTCGGCGGTGAAGCGGCAGGCGGCGCCCGTGCTCGTGCCTGTGCTCGGGCCCGTGCTGCTCGTGCTGCCGGTGGTGAAGAAGATCCCGGCCCACAGCTTCTTGAACACCCCGGACTCGGCGCTCTGCCCGGACGCGCTCTGCGGGAAGAGCGAATCCGCCAGATCCCACCAGGTGATCTGCGGCGCTATGGCGTCCACCCGCTTGTCGTACCCGGCGGTGAGCAGCGAGATCGCGCCCCCGTAGGACGCGCCCGCCATGCCCACCCGGGGGTCGTCGGGACCGTCCAGGAGCACGTCGTCGCGCTTGCCGAGCCAGTCGATCAGCCGCCGCACATCGGCGACCTCGCGGTCCGGCGCGTTGAGCCCGATCTGCCCCGTGGAGTCCCCGAAGCCGCGCGCGGACCAGGTCAGCACCGCGTATCCGTCACGCGCGAGCTGCTCGGCCTCGGTGCGCATGTCGTCCTTGCTGCCGCCGAAGCCGTGCGCGAGCAGCACGGCGGGCCGCCGCCCCGAGCCGCCGGAAGTGAAGTACGAGGTGTCGATGCGCACGCGCTCGGCGCTGCCGGCGGTCTCGGGCATCGAGAACACCCGGTCCGAACGGCGCACCGGCGCCGGGCTGTCGGCGGCGGCCAGCGTCACGGCACCGCCCGCCACCAAGGCGGCGAGCGCGGCGCCCCCCGCCACCAGCCGCCGCCGGTTCCTGTGCCGGGGCCAGAGCCGGGGCAGCCTGGTCAGGGCCAATCGCATGCGGTGATCCTCAGGTACGGGGGCGGAGGTGCGAGGTAGGGGTCCGGGGTTCGTCCCCCTACTCTGCCTTACGGTGATCACGCTCACGTCACCCCCCGGGACGGGATCGGCGGAGCCCGCGTACTACCTCGGGAGTACGGTGCTGACCATGTCGTTCGCACGTATCGCGGCCGAGGCCGCCCTCAGCGCCGCCCCCGTACGCCGCCTCGGACTCGGCCTCGCCGCCGTCGGCCGGCCCGGCTACATCAACCTCGGCCGGGCCGCCGACCTGCCCGCCGAACGCACGGTGGCGGCGATGCGCGAGCGGGCCCACGAGGTCCTCGACGCGGCGTACGACAGCGGCGTGCGCTACTTCGACGCGGCCCGCTCCTACGGGCGTTCGGAGGAGTTCCTCGCCGACTGGCTCCAGGCCCGCCCCGGCGGCGCCCCCGACGCCGTCATCGGCAGCAAGTGGGGCTACACCTACACCGCCGGCTGGCGGCCCGACGCCGAGGTCCACGAGGTCAAGGACCACTCCGTCGCGACGTACGACCGTCAGCTCGCCGAGACCCGCGCCCTGCTCGGCAAGCGGCTCGACCTCTACCAGATCCATTCCGTGACCCCGGACAGCCCCGCGCTCACCGACCGGGCCCTGCACGACCGGCTGGCGGACCTGGCC
>Ga0307517_10010739_pt1 | contig 12771 bp, 6 predicted proteins | sample 23_EM_MG_FD_194515 | JGI IMG/M metagenome (GOLD analysis project Ga0307517, IMG submission 194515) | Populus trichocarpa ectomycorrhiza microbial communities from riparian zone in the Pacific Northwest, United States - 23_EM | ecosystem: Host-associated > Plants > Roots > Unclassified | place...
GAACGCAATTTAGAGCCATGCCATCCCACAAAAAATTTGAATTGCAGAGGCATCTCGCTGTACCATTTCCTGTTACATTGCAAGTTGAATTTGGCCACTCGTCGCAGTCTGAAGATGAAGAGCAGACTGGCTCTGGAGGTGGCGCCCAACCAATATCTATTTCTACCAGACCTCGAGATGAAACGTTGGAAATAAAATTTCCTGCCACGGTATCACACCAGCGTTTAGAGGCGTTCATCTTAAATGGAAATGACGTGTTGAACTTCCGAATTTGACCTCTTGTACTGGCATTACAATCATCTACATCTTTCTCTCGGATAACAAATGTTCTTGTATCTTGATTGATGGTAGTGACAGTATAGGTGCCGTTGTGTGTCTCAAAGCTGAGTTTTCCTATGAAATTATTGCAGTGGAAACTGGAGTACATGGGGTCACCACAATTTGATCCAGTACTTAGAGGATAAGGAATCACATTTATGCCACAAGGCTCACAACTTTTAGCCTTTGATTCTGCAAAACATGGAGCTTTTTTTAAGATATGCAAAACTACTGATATTTAGTTCAGTTATGAATTAAGTCCACTGCTTGTCTGCAATCTTCTATCAGAGAAAATTATCCTTGACGTAATTCTAGCATCTTGTAGTAACAAAAGGAGAAAGAACAAGTCGAAAGAAGAAAGTACCTATATCAGAAATGGCGACTCGGACAAAGAGATCGGGCCCACCATAAGAGTATTCCTCCTGGAGATCTTTAAGATCATCATCCATCCAGATCCAGCAAGTTCTAGGTTGTCTGTCCCTTCGCCTATTGACGTTCACCTTAACAAAGGAATAAGCTTGGCATGAGCAGTTACTGAGACACTCCTCTCTGCATTGTTTTTCATCCTCAGCCACAAAAACAGTGTCTGGTTGCCCAAATTTCATCGTCTTCAAGCTCAAGAAGGTGTTCTTCTTCACACATGGGTTAGAGCTTCTGCTACAACCACTGGAGAAATTGTCATTTTTCCAATTTTCCAGTGACTGAGGCTCAAATCCTGGCAAACATCTGCAAGCCAATTTATTGTATAGATTGCAGCTGCCAAAGTTCCCACAGGCATTATACACACTGCAATTGTCTTTCGGCTCCCACCATAGCTTAGACCAATTTGTATTATAGCTGAAGTATTGTAGCTCCCCTTTAACGTCCAACCTAATCTTGTATTACTAAATTCTGTGAGTGATATATTTATTCCGTTGAGTATTATAGTTGGATTAGAAACAGAAATGGATTCAAAACCTCTGGTGAAGTTCGTTAGAAAATATTTTATAACATCAGGCATTCTTTCTGGTCTAAAGAAATCACTCGACTCCCCACTAGTCCAGTGCTTTATACTGCCATCGGAGATAACAAACTCGTCCCTTTCTTCTTCTAGCTTAAATGTGAAGCTACCTTCTTTTGGATCAACTTGACTTTTCCATGAAATCAATTTTAGATTCTCACTCATCTTCATACCTGAAAGAAATGTATCAGTTGGATGTTGAAAGCTTTGCCATAGAATAGTTGTCAAAAGGGTATTATTACTATCACCAAAAACCAAGTTCCCAGAATCTAAGAGCTTAGCCAACCGATACCCTGGTTTTGATGTTGATTCAAGCTCTGTAGACCAAAAAGGATGTCCATTTTTTTCCAAAATCTTGAGATTTCCATCTTCTGTGACAGCCAAAACTGCTCCATCATCAAGAAGTGGGCGGTCTCGATTGGCAACCCACACAACTATTCGTGGATTCGACCTGTAATACCAAATTCCTACATAGCTTCCGTAAACAGAACTTTGTTCGGGAGTAAAGAACCCCAGTTCAAACCTTTTTCCTGCTGAAACAATAGTTTCTCCACCATCCTTAGTAATCGAACTACCAGCATATGTGATGGTATCTCTAGCAAAGCAACATAAAAGGGAGGAGCATAATAAGAATGCATAAGAAAAGAAAACGGCTGATAGCATGCTATGCATTGCACATGGATCTCTCTGGTTAAGACCTCTTCTTACCATCAACCATGAATGTATCACTCAAGTCAACTGCAAAGCAAATTTTCACTGCACGTGTTCTTCGTTGACGCTGACCATAAAGGAAGGGAGATGATGCTTTACTAAACTTAGATTAATTTAGAATAGTAAATCATTTGAGCACCACAACATTTTCCTAGCCATCGACAAAAATTTAACATTGATATAGTAGTGTGGTTTTTTTTTTAAATATTTTTTATTTAAAAATATATTAAAATATATTTTTTTTTATTTTTAAAAATTATTTTTGATATCTATACTACAAAACAATTTTAAAATATATAAAAAATTAATTTAAAATAAAAAATTTAAAATTTAATAAAACACCATTAGAAATATAATTCTAAATAACCACATCAGGCTTAAATTCTCTTTAACAGTGATACCAACGATGATAGAGTTGTAGTAGTGGGGTGGTAATGAAGATAGAACAGTGATAATGATATTTCATGCAGTGATGATGATAAGATTTTGATGGTTAAGATTGTTGGATGATTTTGTGTAGAAATTATTATTTAAAATATATTTAAAAAAATATAAAAATATTTTAGACGGAAATCACTTTTCAGAAGTTGTGAAAAATTTAGAAATATTATATTATTTGTTGATTATATTAAATTTGATGCTTAAACTTTTGATTGCTATATATTTTATTTTGAATTTTTGTTTTGAATTTTATTCCTTAGAATTTAATTTTTATATCAACTTTGATTTTTATTTTTATGATTGTTATTTGCTTTTCTCTTATTATTTTTTTAATTGAAAGTTTTTATCTATCAAATTTGGTCCTTATTATTTTTATTGTTACTTATTTTATTTGAAATAATTTATGAAATTATAATTATAATTATTTTGATTTCATCATCTTTTAATTTTTTCATCTGTTAGATTTGATCTTTATTATTTTGATTGTTATTTATTTTATTTGAGATAATTTATGAAATTAGATTTTTTTTTTCAATTTCATTCTCATTCAACTTTTTAATTTGTAAGATTTGTTCCTCATTATTTTAATAAACTTGAAAAAAAAATATTAATAGGTTATTTTTAAACTCATTTTCCATGACATAACCAAACACTAAAAAGTGTTTTCCAACTTATTTTTCATGACACTATCAAATATCGGAAAATAATTCACTTTTCAGGAATTCAGTTTCTAACAAAACCATTTAAAAAAAAAAACTATTTTCCAAGCTAGAATAATTTAGAATAATCAATCATTCGAGTACCAAAACATTTTTGTACTATCAATAAAAATTTAATATATTGGAAGTTGTAATGGTTAATTTTTAAAATATTTTTTATTTAAAGATACATTAAAATAATATTTTTATTATTATTTAAAAATTATTTTTTACTCCAACATATAAAACTATCCAAGAATATAAATAATTAGTTTTAAATAAAAAAAATCATAATTTAATAAGAAACACAATTTCAAAGAACCTTATCTGGCTTAAATTTTCGTTAATGGTGGTACCCACAGTGATAGAGTTGCAGTAACGGGGTGGTAATGAATATAGCTACAGTGATGATAATATTGCATGTAGTGATGATGATAAGATTTTGATGGTTAAGATTGTTGGATGATTTTGTGTGTAAATTATTATTTAAAAAAGTATAAAAAATATTTTATTTTGTAAAATATTTTATTGAAAACAAATTCCTTCTTAAACTACCCATAAATAATTAAATTGCTTGCTACATGTGTGTTTTTTTTATTATTATTATTAACGTGGGTGTCCGAGTTAGCTTGCGTGTACCTTGACTAATCCCACGGGCCCTGAAGTTAACGACTATGTAAGCCTCCAGTGGCTATCATATAAGCAACCATAGAGTTCGAACCTAAAACCACAGAAAAAGCAAACCTCTTAGTCTCAAACTTTTATCATTAGATCACTTCTTAGATGGTTCAAGCCCTGTGACAACAAGGCCCGTCAAGGCATTTTTCAACTTTATATGCATTCGTGCTTTCATGTCCACTCGCTCTATAAGTATATCCTTCATTTTGACAAAACCCATTATTTCCATCCTATATTTTTGCCAACTTGTCAAAAAAGCCCCTCCATTATTAATTCAGTCAATTGAGCACATGTTTTTTTAATTTCAGTCAATTGAGTAAAATTTTTTGAAATTAAAGATTTATCTCGATCAATTGAGAATTTTTCTTCACAATCTTAGTCGTTATTATCAACTTTTTTGTCATTCTTGAAATATCATCATTCATCTCATCCAACCTATTGAGTAAAAGTTTTTTTTTTCAATTTAGGCAACTTATACTCAATTGATTGAAATGAAAATTATAGATACTCAATTAACAAAAATTGATAGCATGGGAGATTTTTTTTTTCTTAATTGATAACGGCTTTAGCACTTTAGATTGAACGTTGTGAGTCATCAAAATTGACAACAACCTTTTAATTATAGTTATCACGCCTTATCCGGAGTTGACCTGGTCAAGAAGCTGGGTCGCAAATTATATGGATCAACTTGAGTCAACTTGAAAAAATTAAAAGAAAATTAAAATTTTAATATTTTATATAAAAACAATCAAGAAACAATTCATGTGAATATACACTATATATGTTATAAATAATAAAGTTTAAAAGAATATATCAAAAAGTTTTTTATCCTACATTAAAAAAACATAATTTTTTTTCTTGTGAATATAAAATATATATACTAAAGGATTTCAAATCCCACATTGAAAAAATATTTTTTTTCTTGGGAACATAGAGTATTATACAAAATATTAAAAGGGGTCAGTTCCTCTGTTACTGTGTACCTAAACACAAAGCACTGTGAATTGAAGTAGTGTAATGACAAACCAGCCCTTGCCACAGAGAGTTGCAAGGGCAGTGGGGGAGGGGTGGTGTTGTCTTTCCACTGAGATGCATTTGACATTGAAATGATGATTGGGGAGAAAATGGTCAGCTCAAGTTTTGGTGGGGCTGCAGGCCCTAGGATGCGGACACCTGACGCTTAGGTTGCCCTGCCTGTGCACTGGGTCAGACCCGCGCGCCCACGTGGTGCTGAGGCTAGCTTGCCCTATGCCCAAGGCTAATGGGTTCTGTATCATGACCCAATTTTCTTGGGTTCTTTGTAGGACCCAAGGCTATTAGATCTTAGGTTTTTAAATATAAATATTTTGCTTATAAATATTATAATTTTTATTATAGTTGAAAGTATTAATATCAAACAATTTGTGTTCTAAATATTATTAGTTTAATTATAATAAAAATTATAATATTTATACTCCAAATAATAGTATTGTTGATATTAATACTTTGAATTATACTAAAAATCATAATATTCAGAACACAAATAATACTATTTTTAATATTAATACTTTCAATAATAATAATAATAATAAAATTTGTACTGCAAATAATAATATTTATACCACAAATAATATTATTTTTAGTATTAATACGTTCAATGATAATAAAAATAATAATCTTTGTACCACAAATAATAATATTTTTGATATTAATACTTTGAACTACAATAAAAATAAATATTAATACTTTCAATTATAATAAAAATAAAAATATTTGTACGAAAAATAATAATATTTATACCACAAATAATATTATTTTTAATATTAATACTTTCAATGATAATAAAAATAATAATCTTTATACCACAAATAATAATATTTTTGATATTAATGCTTTGAACTATAATAGAAATATTAATATTTATAACACAAATAATAGTATTTTTAAAATTAATACCTTCAATTATAATAAAAATAATAATATTTATGGCACAAATAATAATAATAATAATAATAATTTTATCCTTCAAAACAACTATATGGTTTTTTTTTGTGGTTATTATTATTATATTATATATAATAATAATCATATGGGAAAAGTCATGTTCATCGAGACTCATTGTACTGTGAATTGCATATTTAGTGGGGGCATGGTGTGCTGCAGCTCCAGGCACAGACACCTAGCACAAGGGCAGTCATACCCAACCACAAAGAGTTCCAAAGATGCAGGGGGGAGGTTGCGTCCTAGGCTGCGGACACCTGGCGTTGGGGCCAGACCCGTGAGCCTAGTTGCCCACCCAAGTCAGCGGGTTTGCTAACCTGTGTGCTGGGTCTGGACATGGACCCCCTTTTGTTGGGTTAGGCATCTTGACCTAAATCGCTTAGGTTTGGACATGGATCCAACCCCTTTGGGTCTAAACACGACCAAATCCCCAACTTTCTAAGGTCCGAACACAGAAGGATCCAAACCCCTTGGATCCGGACACTGTAGGACCCAAACTCCGACCCCTTGGGTCCGAACACGGCTCCATTCCCAACCCCCTTGGGTCCGGACATGGAAGGACCCAAACCCCAACCCCCTGGGTCTGGACACGACCCAATCCCCAACCTTTTGGTTCCGGCCACGGACCCAAACCTAAACCCTAAGCCCTATAGGTTTCGATACGAACCCATCCCTTAACCTCCTTGGGTCCCCACCCCGCCTAACCCCCAATCCCCAACCTCCTTAGGTTCAAGTATGGACCTAACCCCCCTTGAGTTCGGATACGGAAGGACCCAAACCCTTTGGGTTCGGACACCGAAATCCAAGCCCCAACCCCATGGGTCTAGACACAGACTGAACCCCTTGGTATTGTTCCACCAATATAACAACATTATCTTTTTACAATTTATAAAGACAATAACATGCACATTTTCTGTTGTGCAGGATTGCAAGGCCTAAGCCAACATGTATGTTAATACAGCTGCTGAAAAAGCTACATCTTATTACTTATTTTTGTATTAAAAAAACATTTAAAAGCTCTTGTTTATTTCCATCTGCTGAATCATGAAGCTTTTGTATTAATGTTTTTATTGTTTGGTGTGTTGGTGTACTACAGCAGCATACATTACTATTCTATGTATTGTGTCTTCTAGCTATGTCAAACCTTGCATCATGCAGTAAAAATGTTAAATCTTATTTTGGAATTAACACAATCTATTACATGCTTCAATTTTAGAATATGTTGTTTTTTCACATATGTGTTTTAACCGTCTGGTTAGGGGTTTTTTTCTTTTTTTCTTTTTTTAAAAAATAAACAAGGTGCTAAGACTTTGTTACTATTAGAAAAAGACGAGCCCCTTGTTTCAAATCTCACATTAAAAAAATAAAATATTGTTCTAGTGAACTATGAAAAGGATTAACAACTAACTAAAAAAATATAAAAAAAAAGAGGTTTAGGAGAAAAACCACATTTTAAAAAAAAGGGTCTCGTCCGAGTTCGCCAAGGTTGACCTGCCGAGTTTTGCCGAGTTTTTACACTAATCAATTTTTTACCTTATCCAAATTGGTCCAACCACTAGATCAACCGACCGCTCCAATTTAATAACTATGTTTGAATGCGATTTTTCTCATATTCCCATGCAGGACACGAATTTATTGTATCTTTTAATTTAGAAAATTACGAGGTCAGGGTCGTCCACTCATATATGTCCATTCCATCTTTTCTTATTGGTCTATGCAGATACAGATAGAGTAAGAAGTTGTTTTATGTTTTTTTTTTAAAAATAAATTGGGTTTTAACTTAATCATCTAGGTTTAATCTAATTAATTCCTATATTATTTTTTAAAACCTAACCTGCGCTGAGCCGAGTTTAACAACATTATCACTAACTAGTTGTAAGCAAATGGAGGAGTGATAAGAATATGCCTGGCAGTTGCATTTACTAAGGCACTCGTTCATACATTCATTTTCATCTGAGTAGTCATGTTCAACATCAGGCTTTCCTGCTTTCATCAATCGTAACTCCAAGAAGTTCTGAACCACATCCTTGCTGCACAATGGTGACATTCTTTCACATCCCTCTGAAAAGTTTCTTAATTTCCAATTATCAGGTCACTTGGGCTGAAATCCTGGCAAACGAAAGGAATCCTATTTAGACTTTTGCAGCTACCAAAAGTCCCACAAGCATCAAATACAGTGCATCGATCACTTGGTTCCCACCAGTTCAAAGTCCAGGTCACATTTCTCCAGAGGAAAAACTGTATCTGCCCATCAAAATTCATCACCAGTCTTGTGTTGTTATAATTCACAGCTGTTGAATTTATTTTATTATAAGTACTTTCCTCTGTAGTTGTTGTGTTCCCAAGAGGTCTGCTTGGTTTCCTGCGGGAATTCATGAGCAAGTTAGAAACAAGCCATAGCCTTTCGTCGGATCTTACAAAACTTCCTGAAACTCCACTTTTCCAGTACGGAATCGATCCGTTCCTTATGATGATGTACTGGTTTTCTCTTTCATCCAGCTGAAATTTGAAGTCTCCTGGTGCTGGGTCAATGGAACTCTTCCAAGAAGTCAACATAAAGTTCTTGTTTATCTTCATTCCGAAGAAATGATAAGATTTCTGTTAAAAAATAATATAAATTATATTCTGGGACCTCACCTAACACAGCTTAAACTTTTAGATTGAGATGGTTTTTTAATATGGTATCAGAGCCTTGATAACCAAGTGGTCTCGAGTTCGAATCTCACCATCCCTATTTATTTGATAAAAATTAAGTATAAGGTAATATGAGCATGTACAAGTTTCAAGCCTCAAGAGCTTTCACTTGAGGGGGTGTGTTAGAAAATAATATAAATTATATCCTGAGAACTCACCTAACAGCTTAAGTTTTTAGATTGATATAGTTATTTAACATATTCTATCCTTGCGGGCCAGTGAGATTTATTATTTACATCCATCACCTGGAGGTTTCCATCTTTTCCGAGGGAAAAAACTCCCCTGGAATTATCTAGTGGATTTTCACGGTTAGCAACCCACACAACAGTTTGAGGGCTGTATCTGTAATACCGGATGCCTAGGTATTTCTTGCCATCATTTCTCCCATATGGAGTGAAGAATCCAAGTTCAAATCTTTCTCCAGAAGAAACAAGAGTATCTCCCATTTCATCCCTGAGTGGAGTAGTGGGCAATGCCGTGTTATCCCTGGCCGAGCACATCCAAGAACTAAGAAAAAGAAAGAGTGTGAATGATGAGAAGATGCTAGACACCATGTTGGTTGCAGAAATCGTGATATGGGCTGTTTGAATTCTCGTTCTTTCTTTCACATCCATCATCAGAGAATGTCACTGCCCAACCCTGTATTACCAGCAGCATTATTACATAGCTAACTGACTAGTCCTCTTTCTTTCTACCCCTTTCAGGGGTCCAAGCAATAGCAGATAGCTCAGTTACCACAAATGTCTACTTCTAACTAATCAACGCGTTTTTAGCTGATTTTATCACTTTATGTTTGTTCCTTTTCACTAGAATATTCTCCTGGTGGTGTTTTCCAATTAGACAGTGACGTTACCAGTTGAATGAACAGCAAGTTTCATGATGCACAGTGTCAATGTCAGGTCTGAACTAATGGCTGAAATGCAAATGTAATGTTAGTACAAGCTGATATCTAGCCGAGAACATTAATGCTAGAAACTGGAGGGACCACAGAAACCGCCTAGTTCTATTAGGCTGCAGATTTTGGCGTGTCTGAGGAAAAGAGGGATAGAATTCAGTAATCTGATATCTTCCATTTTTGTCTATTTCACCTTTTATTATTGGTCCATGAAACTGGTACGTAGTTTCGTTTGTTTTTATTCTTATCAGAAATAATAATCTAGGTTCGTTTAATGAAAAGTCATTTTCTGAAAAGTCATTTTTTAATTTTTTTCATGTTTATTATTAGAAAAGTTTATAAAAAAAAAATAATTTTTGGTCAATAAAAAATTTAATTTAGTTTTTAGAAAAATATTTTCTTTTTATTTCAGATGAAATACAATTTCTAGAAGTTGTAAAAAATTCAAAAATATCATATTATTTATTATTATATCAAATTTGATCATCAATTTAATTTTTTAGAATTTAATTTGATTTTTATATCAACTTTGGTTCTGTTCTTTTGATTTCTATTTATTTTATTTGAAATAATCTTTGACATTAATTTTTTTTAAAAAATTTCATCATCTATCAACTTCTTATTTGTAAGATTTAGTTTCTATTATTTTAATTGTTATTTATTTTATTTAAAATAATTTATAAAATTTAAATATTTTTTTCAATTTCATCATCTTTCAACATTTTCATCCATTAGATTTGGTTCATATTCTTTTAATAAACTTGAAAAAAATTAAACATTACTAAATTATTTTTCAACTTATTTTTCATAGTATAATCAAATACTAAAAAGTGTTTTTCAAATCATTTTCTATAACACTGCTAAACATTGAAAAAAATTATATTTCTAGAAAATTACTTTTTTAAAAAAAATTATTTTCTAGCAAACAAACTAACAAGATTTTCCTAGTAAAATAACAACTTCCAATTCTACTTTGATGATAATTTGGTGAGATGGAAAATTAGAAGATTTTTAAAATGGAAAAGAGAAAGAGCTCAACTTAAAATGCCTAAATAGCTGTATATTTGTGTTGTTTATGATGTGATAATTATGATATTCTCCATCACAAACAAAAGTCGTGGCATCCAAAAAAAACTAAAAAAATATCTGGTATAAAACAAATTATTGCAAAATTTACTAGCAATTATAAGAGCCCAACAATGATAATGATGTTCTGGAGACTTTTTGACTATATAAAAAGATTTTTTTTTTAGTTTGAGACATTTTCATCTTCTGTATTTTTTCAATTTGTACTCAGATTAGTACAAACTAGATTTATGGAATTGTGATATGGAATTGTGCTATGTTGCAGGTAGAATTAATTAATTTATTTTTTTGTAAAAATATGATATTGAGGTGTTACAAGAGTTCTAAAGAAGGAAAAAAATCTACAACTTGGGTGTAGACCTGAGTGGATAAAATAAGATGGTTTTTATTTTAATTATATGATACAAAATAATAATAGGCAATGACACCAAATAAAATAAATAAATAAAAATTGATTATGATACCTTGGAAAAAACTGTTTTTTTTTAAAAAAAAAACTAATGTATCTCAATTCTCAGCTAACTAAATATAAAAGGGTGAAATTGAATTAAAAAACAAAAATAAACCTACTCGAGTCACCTCGAGTTAACATAATAAACTTGTAACACGGGTAATAAGAGTGGGATAACCTGATAGAAAAAAAATGAGGGAAAAATCAATTCTTAACCAATCAAATATTAAAAAAAAAAGTTGGATTATGAAAAAGGATATAAAAATATAAATTAAAAGAATAAGGATCAAAATTTAAATAAAAAATAAGTTAGATGAAAACTAGTAATTTTTTATTGAAGGGTGAAATTGGAAAAAAAAATCAATTTAACAATAATATATAAGAAAAAAATTAAAAGAATGATGACCAAGTTGAAAAAAATAAAATATCACAAATTTGGATTCAATAATGAAATTAAAAATAAATTAAAATTTTATAAAATGATCAAAAATATAAATTAAAAATAAAAAAATAAGAATTAAAGTTAAAATTTTAATAAATAAGTAAATAATTCTAAAATTTTAAATGATTAGCGTGAATTTTGAGTGGAGAATAAAAAAAAAAAAGGGAAAAGGAAATAACACGCCATCAGCAATAAATCATCTCACCCGTGCTACAATTCATAGTGTTTTCTCTCTGTAAAATTGAAATAATATTATTTTATCTTTAAACATCACTATTACAATGGCACGAATGCAACTTGAGTCAAAATCCATTTCTTGCTGCTTTGCTTTGGCTATGTAGAGTTTAACAGAGACAGATGAGCTAAAATGGTTTTATTTTATTTTTCCATGATGTTTGTTGTGTACAGAGTCTAAATATCTAAATATTTATAATACAGTTGTGAGTAAATCACTCCTACTAATTTGCTATACAAAATTCAAAAGTAGAATTTAAAGACGTAAATTAAGGCATTTAACATAACCAAAAATAAAGGTCCAGGATTGTTGTTATGTCTTCTCTTCTTGCTGAGGTTTTGACCTGATTTTTGGTTACTGCATAATCTTCTACGTGATCAACGGATCTCAATTCAATAGGCTCCAATCTTCAAGGGAACCGATGGTGAGAGTATAAGTCATTTGTGTGTGTGTGTAAGCCATGAAAGTACTGCTAACAGTTAAGCTTGTGTGAGTCAGCATTACACAAATTCATTTGAAAACTGTCCACATGCTAATGTGTGCACTCCACATACCATTCTGTTTGTCTTGTATATTTACCCTAATTTTTATATTTATTTTATTTTTAATTTTATTTTTTAGCTCAAATTTTATTTTATTTTGCAAAACCAAGTACCATAAATTTCCCTTTACATTGCAAGATTTTCGTATCAAGGCGACAAAAAAAACTACCAAGTCAAATACTAAAATAAGCAAATTTGAGTGGATCAAATTGAAAAAAAAAATGAGGAATAAAAGAAAAGAGATGAACCTTTTCTTATCCGTACATTTTAATTCTTAATTTTTAGATTGTTCAAATTCGATTCTCATTTGTGGAATCCAAGCATCAACTGAGCAATGATTTTAATGATTTTTTTTATTGACACCGTGAGATCCCCTGGCCAAGGTAGACAAAGTATATCACAAAGTTTGATCCCAAAAATAATAAAATTAAAGAAAAAACAAAAAAACCTAAAGGACTAAGAAAAAAAAACTATATTACAATTCATAGTGTTTTCTCTGTAAAATTGAAATAATATTATTTTATCCTTAAACATGACTATTACAATGACACGAATGCATTTCACTTTGATATTGTTTACCTCGCAACTTGAGTCAAAATC
>Ga0307517_10010740_pt1 | contig 12770 bp, 17 predicted proteins | sample 23_EM_MG_FD_194515 | JGI IMG/M metagenome (GOLD analysis project Ga0307517, IMG submission 194515) | Populus trichocarpa ectomycorrhiza microbial communities from riparian zone in the Pacific Northwest, United States - 23_EM | ecosystem: Host-associated > Plants > Roots > Unclassified | place...
ACAAGGTTGAAAACTTGTGAGCGTGGAAGGGAGCTAGACACTTGGAGGGATTTTAGGACCGGCGAGAAGTTGTGGAAGGGAACGAGAGAGAACTCCGAGTCGTGGCGACCCTCCACCTTCAACTGCACAACGTGAGAGAACGCCTGAAGCCAACCACCCTCTTCCGCATCCGCAACTGTGACAAACTGTGGACAACTGACGGATAGTGAACGGGTATGATATGCGGGCGAGTTTGCGGGATCGGGAAAAACACCCCTCCATGCTTCGAGATCACCGAAAGAATAGAAGTTGACACTGGCGAGGAGGTGTTTTTGGGTACGTGGGACCCAGGACTTAGAGACGAGACAACACTGTTTCAGCGTGTCTGGCCTGTCATGTAGGAGGTCGACCATGTAATCGAAAATTTCTGGCGGGAGGTGATTCGACATCGTGGTTTCTGGCCAGAAAGTGAAGGACCCCTTTTTGGCGCTGGTTTCAAGACACCCCGTTTCGCGCTGTTCCGCACCGCAACTCTCACTTTGGATCTATCCACAATGAGTCCCTGCGCAAACAGAGTGGTGGTGTCTGTGCTATGGGAATTCGTGGGTCGTAGCACCTACAGCATTCTTCGAATGTCAACGTACCAGCGATCCAACCCCCTCCGATCGTGAGACCTCGCCACAACTCTCAGCCCGTAGTCATACCACCAATCGTCAGGGGAATCGGGAGAGTCGACGGTGAAGAAAAAAGACGGAACGGATAATGTTACCAACAACGTCCCCGATGTATGAGAGACGATCTTGAAGCAGCTTGTGTTCTCTCCCATTCGTTGTTCGATTCGAGGGAGCAAAAGATAAGTTTGCTAAGAACAATCAGCAAACGAAACATCATTAATTCATTCCAGATCTACACATCCTCGAGTTCATCAGGCGCCAGTTCTATCGGGAATTCAATCATGGATCTGTTGGCACGAGGGGTGCCTTTTTACGGCACAGGCTTGTCCTCACAGCCTACCGGCGCCAGCGTTTTCTTGTGCTACGTTGACTTGTACCCATGAATATCAAAGCTCAAGAACAAAAACGTCGAGACAATATCCTCTCCTCGCTGAATGCCGCCGTCGAGTCCTTGAATCTCGCAGGGGGGATCTCGGACATTATACCAGCCAAGGCCGTTTTTGGAACCGTCAGCGTCATCCTCACGACGATCAGAGTAAGTTTCCCTTTGGTTTATGTTGGCCAATTGCGAGCTGAAACGCTTCTAGGACTCAATGATCAACCGGGTAGATTCCGTCGAACTTGGACTGGCCTGCGCCAATGTCTGTATTGCCCTTGACAGAGGGTTGAAGGGGAAGGGGTTGAGCGACCTCAATAACTCTGTGTTGGAGGCAATTGAGCAGTTGACGACGTGAGTTACACCAGTAGCGAACACTTTGGACGTCCAGTTGACGTGTTCTTGGCGTGACCCCAGGACCGTCGCCGAGATCCAACGGAAGATCGTCAAACACGGTAAACGGAGCGCAGTATCTCGAATTTTCCACGCGAAGAATGATAGGGAGAATGATGATCGCCACCTAGAGGGCGGACCTCAACAGGATCCTTCTCGTCCTCAACGTGCGTTCTATCATTCTTTGTGTGGCTATTGTTAAATATTCATCCCTAGACTGAGCTTGCGATAAACACACACACAACTGTCGTGAGCACCCACGCCCCCGTCTCCGATGTTCATCACGATGTTGCAACCACACGTGCCATCGCTATAAACACGCACATCATTGTTTCTAATATGTGCCGGAACATGCTGAAACGCGAGGAGGGGGATGACGGCCAAACCCGGACGATAAGTGACACCTGTGTCATTCACGCCGCCGAACGAACACTTACCATCTCTCAGACCCAAACCAGGTCAGCAATCTAGACCACCGGTGTACCGGTGCCTTATATTTGAATCTAGCGTATCCGGAGAATCCCCACCCCCTCCACCTAGAGCCTTTTTTGGACGCGACGAGTTTATCAAGAAGATCGTTGGCCTCGCACAGAACCTCACCCCTTTTGCTCTCATCGGTCCTGGCGGGATCGGGAAGACGTCCATCGCTCTGGCCGTCCTCCGCGACAGCCGCATCAAACGACGGTTTGGCGACAACCGTTGAAACGTTGATTCGTCCGCTGCGACCGATTCCCCCCTAGCCCGCTCATTTCCTCCGCCGGCTCTCCAAGGTCGTCGGTGTGAGCATCGAAAACCCCGAGGATCTGACCCCCTACGACCATTCCTGTCCTCAAAGGAGACATCCATAACCCTCGATAATGCCGAATCCATTCTCGGTCCGCAGGGAGCAAACTCAAACACGAATTAAAAAGAAGCCAGTTAATAACAGAGATAAAGCAACTATGAGAAGTATCGCGCATAGAAGGCAATTCCGATTGCATAAACCATCTAACAACGAAATTTTTTGAAAATACCGGGACCCACCATAATAGAACTCAGAATTTAGTTTCAGGTTTATTGCGGTGGTTTTTTCACTCGGGAATTCTTTCAACACTTTCTGGTAAGCGCGTACTACGTTATTGCATTGAATTTTCACGATGTGGGCGTTTTCACAGTTATGATTGTGGGATACGTGTCACCATGTGTTGATGGTATTGGGGCGAGGTGGCCATTCAGACGTTCAGATTGTAAGACACTCGACCAATTATATGTGTCCTAATACAGCACAATGCACGATAGAGCATGGAATGAATATGTATCGACCAAAATACCAACTCGTGTTTGTTCCGTACCCAGGAGTCGAAATTTCACTGACGGCGTTATTCATCAACCGAGAGTGCCTCCATGTAGCTTTGGCATGAACCCACGTAAGATGTCCAGGGTGGCTGAGGTCGGAGAAAAGCTGGGGGTGGTGGCCCGGGAAGACACGAGTGGCCGAGGGTTGCAGTGGGTCCGAAACTGTACACAGCACCGTGTCTCATCAGAAATTCAGTGTAGCAACACCACCTACATTATCAGAAACCGTTAGAAGAATCCCCAAATGAAAAAACGCGAGCGTCAAGGATATGGAGACCGAACGAGATTTCGGAGTCGTCAGAATCCAAAGTGCGAATTTCGAGAAAGGCTCGATGGTGCCGTAGCAATGTCACAGAAATCAAGCCAATCCAGGGAGTTGTTTGGGTGCTAGAGGTCCGGCAAGGTGGACGCGAAAATATAAGAGTGACCGAAAAAAATCCGCCGCGCCTACTCATCTGAACACCGCAATAATATGAAAAGGTGGTGTACCACATCCTTGAAGCATATAAATACGAGTAGAAATCCCAGTTACTCCCCAAGCAACTACTGCCAGTCGCTTTCCTACATCTACAAGCTCGACAGTCGTCATGCTCAATCTCGCTTCTTTTTTCGCTCTTGCTACCGTCTTCACGACTCCTGCCTTAGCCGCTATTAACACTGACGCTCCCGTTATGGGTTACGTCGTGTTCACCAAGGATGGGAACAAGTTTTCTGTTCCCAATGCGGCAAATGGTCTCTACACGAGCCACAACAACACGCACCTTGCATACTATGGTCCTATTGATTCCGACTCAGATGTTCCTGCTACCGTCAAGTGAGTAGCCAAACCCTCAGTACTACCCCCTCAGTGCTGATTGTGTTTCCTAAGTAATCGCGACTTGGTCGCTCGTCAACTTACCTGCGACATCAGTTGCAATGGTCAATTCGCCAACAGTGCCGACATCAGAGGTGCAAACCAAGGAATGGCCAACGTTCTCGCATCCAACCCCAATTTCAGGGGTTCAATCTCATACGCTTTCAATAACATTTGGGCTTTCGGTTGCGATTATGGTAATGGCCAGTCCGAGTCCGTTAGTCAATGGAACTTTGATGTTGGATGCGTTAATGCCCAATGCACGTCTTCGGGTGCTGGGTGGAATAGTCATCACCAGTGGCTGAGTACCTATGGAAGGGAAATCAACGGTTTTAGTTGTTAAGCGGAGTTAGAACCAGAGGTAGTATTCCTTAGTTTTATGTGAATGTGATGCGGTCGTATTCCATGTGTCTCAAATCTGTACTTAGTTCATATGCCGTTCAAAGTGCCCAAAAAAGAGTCCTATCGCACACACGTAAAATCACGCTGCATGTCAAGGGTAGAAAGCAATACTTATCGAGGCAGGTTTCGAGTCTGTGGTTCCGAGTGGGACGTCCCTACACGCCTCCCGGATAATCCCGCGGCCCCTCCGTCCAGCGAAAAAACGGCAATACCGCCGCAAAACCACCTCCAAATAATGTGAAACCCGATGGAAAAGTCTCCCCACCTCCGGCTCTGTCCGGAATAAGGAAAGAAACTTCGCTCCCTGGGGACCTCTCCACACTATCAACGAGCAACGGAACTTGCCCAAACTGTTGCTAACCAACACTATCTTTTCGCGTTTGGGAGGGCTGAGGAGGAGCGGCCGGCAAGTTCGCCGGGGCGATTATACAAAAGCCCACCTGAGTCCCACACGCACAATGTGTAAGGGATTGATTATGGCCGGGCGGTCTCATGGCGGGACCAGACATCAAGCTCGTGTGTTCAGTAATCCGTGAGCTGTGTAATCCCCGAAAAACCTATCGCTTCCGTTGACCTATAGGCATCCCCCCCTCTCCCGGCATACGACTGCAGACCGTGAGAGAAACCGGACGATGTAGGTTCTGTACAACCCTGGTGGAGGCAGATCTCCTCAAATAGTGTGTAAACTGCAAGTAAGTACGCTCAGTGAGCCTCTATCCTGACCACTCTACCTCATACCCCGGCGTTGTCATCCTAGGGTTGCTCTCTGCTGCATCAGTTTCTTCAGATTCGGGGCATTCCTAAACATCAATGCTAACCCTGTTCGTGATCGTTCATCTGAGCCGTCCCTGTGCAGAGGAATGAACCCTGAAATACTCCGGTCTCGGGTCACTTGTACTGGAGTAAGAAGGCCGAGCTACGGTCTCAAACTCAATCTCCTCCCCTTAGATGCCATTGTTTTCAAACCCCTCCGGGGGCAAGCTTCGCTCACGCGATGTCGCAGGTCATCCATAGTGTCAAAGGCAAGAAATATATAATTCGGACTCAACTGTGCTCGGGCGTGAATGTGGAGAAAGTGGAAACAAATAGGATATGATACAGGAGCAAGCGATTTGAGGTCACCCGCGGTAGATGAAATGAGGCTGCCATGAACCACGCGACACCTGCTCCGATGTGGCGCAGTTCAATGCCTCCCGGTCCAACCTTATACTCCGAACAGGTTGGATCAACTTCGGCGGATTTCACCCTCTGGAAAAACCACGCAGAGCCCGGGTGAGGAGGGATACGGACCTCGATAAACCTCTCCAGCTGTTTAGCCATTTTCTTCGCCAGCGTCGCGCGAGTAGTTCCTTTTGGTTCCTCCTGGTAGTTCACGGTCCTGATCTGGGAAGTAGTTGAATCGACCGACCCGTCTGGGAAACACGGTACCCACCTGTGCTCCCCATCCATCGTACCCAGGCCACTGCAGGCGTAGAAACGAGATGAGCGATAGCTTGGGGATGACGAAAAGACTAGGCACCTCGATCCGTAGGTTGATAGTATAATTCTGTTCAGTAAAAACTGCGCCATTCCCGTCCACCAAAAGGCTGTACTGTCCGGCAAGTGCGAGTTCTGCTGGAAAGTACCCGCCGTCTGTCGTCGCAAAAATGATCATCTGGCCGCGCGCGCCGTCTGGTATTACGGTTCCCTGGCGGTAGGATCGTTGGGGAATGCAGAGGAGTTTCTGCTGGTAAATAGTCAGACTTGGGGGAACATCATACAGTGTCAGGAACGCACGACCTCAGGACCCGCCGAGCAGTAGGTGGTGATATTTTGACTTCTCGTCGACACTGAATAAGAAGACGGCGAGTCGAAAAGCTGAGCCGGGACGTACGCGTGTGTCGTGGCGACCCCATTCGCGTGCATGATTCACCGGATCCAGAGCGATGGGCAAACGGTACGTGGCCGTAGTAGCCCAAGCGTTTGTTCAACGAGCGGTTTTTCTTGACCGGGAGGTTCCTTGAGGCAGTGGCAGACCGTTATGTAAGTGTACTTTGTGAACCGCGTTCCAATGCGCCTTTTAGCATTCCTTGGGCTGTACGTCGATACGTGCACGTGGGAGGAAGAGGGTTAGCATTGACATTTAGGAATGCCCCGTGTCTGGAGAAACTGATACAGCAGAGAGCAACCCTAGGATGATAACGCCGGGGTATGAGGCAGAGTGGTTACGATAGGGGCTCAAGCGTACTTACTTGCAATTTACACACTGTTTGAGGTCCTCCGCCTCCGCCAGGGTCGTACAGAACCTATATCATCCGGTTTCTCTCACGTCCTGCAGTCGTAGGCTGGGAGAGGGGGGATGCCTGTAGGTCAACGAAAGCGGTAAGTTCTACGGAGATTGCATAGCTCACAGATTACTGAACATCGTACATGGCCGAATCTCATCCGGACACTCGCTCAGATCCATGAGGGAGACATCCGTGGATCAATATCAGTGTTCGTTCTGTGTGTTTAGCGCGCCATATGCAATCGCGCACGTCCGTAGTTTTTCGGGTTTTCCAGCCCGACCAGCGCCTGTTTTTCCCAGTCTCCTCAAGCAGACCACGTATTGCTACCTGACATATAGTCTGGTAGTCTACGCCCTTGCATGGGGATATCTGGTGGTGTCCATCCAGCCAGATATGGTTTGGACGAGTTTGGTGATGCAACAGAGTTGCTCTGATGCGCTCGAAGACGCGAGGGGGTCGAGGCGTGGATATGGCGCTGACGCGACGCGAGCATCGTTCACCGCCGCGGTAGAGTGGGTATTCGGCGGGAATAGGCCGAGTAAGTTCCAGCTCGAGCATCGCGGCGGTGCTCGGTCTCGACGTAACACCCATCGTGGGGACTGGATCCAGAAAGGCCCTTCCCTAGGTGATCTCGGTGGAGAATAAGACCAAGACCCTTCTGGTCATTTCGCCTCTTAAAGCGCTGCGGGCTGGGCACGTGGTAAGCCCGCGACTCGAACGGCTTTGGCCGTAGCCGGCACCCTTTTGGCTAGGCTGAGGGATCTGCGGATGGCGTTTCGGTTTCTTGAAAAACCAAGCTGACAGACAACAAATAACGCACTCTGCCGCGCAAGAGGTATGTAAGCGTGCGCAATTCTCCAGAAGGTCGGCACTTCTAGTTTCAGCAACGATCTCACCGAACGTGGCGTGGTCGGGGGCAAGGTCTCTTCACAGAAGTCGTCCTCATCACAACGGAAGTTCTCAACGGCGATGTTCGTCTCGGTATTGACGTTGATTCGTCGGGCGATGTGGTAAAGAGCCCATTGTGTCAGGCACCCTCGTGGGACCTCTGATTTCTCGCTTCGTCGTTCAGCGGCCTCGGGGAGCTCCAGACTGTTCGGCAAGACATCGGTGTGATGTTTGACCAGTTATCTGAAATCAAGGGCTCGTTTCCTCACTTGGGACATACAGAAGGATCGGCAGGCCAAGGCTCGAGCGATGATATCCCTAAGACCGAGTGTAGGGTTTCTTCGGTTGCTCTTCTGGGGTTGCGTGACAGCGACGTGACGACCCTCCTTTCCCACCTGATAGACCTTCCTTTTATAGGAAATATGGACCCTTGATCATTGATGCATCTACATAACGGGTTTGATCGAAGCTATTCGGCGAGTATCGGACCCCTGGCGCTTGAGGAAGCAATCCAACAATGGGAAAAATCAACGACACCAGGCGCCTGTCACGCAGACTGAAGATGAAATGCCGTAATCTTGTCCGTCACCCCAACGGGCACAGCATCCCCCACCGAAGGGGACCAGCCATCCCTTTGCCAGCTACGCCATGGGCCAAGTATGCAAGGCAATGAAAGGTTACAAACACTGGTACCTGCAGGGTTAGCTTCTCGGTCGGTCCCTGAAAACCGCGGCGCCAGGATTTTTGGTTGTGTCAGAGAATCCAATCATTAAGAATCCAATCACCAAGAATCAGTTTTCTGGTTATTCCTGCCACGGATCATCGGTCACGTCCATTATTTGTGCTTTGTGACCTTATTATTGCCAACCCCACCGGCCTTAGGAACCTAGTCCACAGTTCCTGAGGCCTGAGGCCTGAAAACCTGATGGCCCGAGTTGGCCCCCCGCGCGGCGGGTATTAATACAACTGTTTCTCTCCATCTCCTATGCTTTGCTTCCGCTCACCCTCACCCTCTCCCCTCTTCGTTCGTCCTGCTTTCCTCCCCCTCTGCACCCTTACCTCCCTTTTTCCGTTCTCCTTTCGCATTATCCCACTTCCCAACACTGATCGCGGTTTCAGTTTCTCTCAAAGGCATATCCACACCTGCACGCCGTATGTTTCGACCGTTGAGAGAAGTTCTTCCACTCCCCAGGGAGTACCGCCAACGTCGTCAGAGCGTTGCATGACCGCTGATGCTAGGGACTTGGAATCGCTATCCCGCCTCGGAACGTCGACATCCGACGCGCGCCACCATGTTTAACCGCCAGGGCTGTGGTGTTACGGGATCTCTGATGGCGCTACCAGACCCTACTATCGTTACGTCCACCTTGGTTGCGATCGAATTCATTGGCTTTTCGGCCACGGAGCGACACCGCGGTGCTCGGGGGCACCGACTGCCGGCGCCTTCCCGACTCCTCCGGCCGGAGTGACCTGTGGTTGATCTGTTGGGTCGGCAACGTTGGACGGATTTGCCCGAGGCTCATGGACCGTGGACCATCTGGTGATCGCCTCTGGGGTTACAGTGGGTTTGTTAAAGTTCCAAACATCCTAGCTAGGCAACTATCGCCGTGTTTCCTTGAAATCCACTGCTCTGATATTTCCATGCGCGGCAATCGATACACCTGGACGCTCGGGTTCTGTAGGCGGTTCGGGGAGCGGAAAAAATTCGTCAGGATGTGGTAGGAGATACGGTCACCTTCGGTTGAGCGAATTATTGGGTGAAAAAGCGGGATGTGAATTTGGTATAAAATCATATCGTCCGTCGGGGTGGGCTTCTACCGTAACGATACAAGTCATCATGGCCCCGATACAAGACCCCACAGGCTTCGACAATCTCCTACTCGACAAGATCGCTGCTGTTAACTACTGCGCTGTAAGTACCTCTATCGCTAGTCTGCCGCTAGCTATCCTCAGAATTTAGACTCCATATCCACCGGACTTCGTTCTCGAGGATTCGCCTCGCTCCGTAACCCCCGCTTTACTCAACGCTCTATTCCAATCCCCTCAAACTCGCTTTACGGAAACTCCAACGGGAACGTTATTGACCCAAGCCCCCTACGATGCGCCTCAGGGAATGCCCCAAGACCCCTATCTCCAATTCCAAGATTTCCCCGACCCCTGGGCGGTCCGCCCCCAGACTGCGATCGGGCCTTTCGAAAACAGCGTGAGGGTTGAATCCTCCATCCTCTCTCAATCCCACCGTATTTACAATTTTTGGTTTCACAGATCTCCGCATCCCAATGGAACGATATCAGCGGGATGGGTCCATCGTTTGTTGGTCTCACACAGTCGTATATGGAGCTTCCTGTCATCCCCCAGGTGCGTTTTTTCAGCATGTGTTCTCGACGAGCTCCTCATTTCGTGAACACTACAGCCACTCCCATCTCCACCCATGGCTCAACTCCCCACCCCTAGCTGGGTTGAAGTTCCACAGAGGGCTTACGGTCATGGTCGTAGGCAGTGGGATTTCAGACCCTCCGAGCCGATCCCTTTCAACGTAAACTGTCTTCCTGGGATAAATATGAGGGATGCACTTCGCAAACATTTTGTGGGTCTCGAGGGCCGGGACGATCCGATGTTCGAGGAAGCAGCTGGAGCTATTTCTTGTAGGCTCCTGGTATGGTGGTTTTCGCAGTTTCTACCTCGTATCGGAGCTGACGTCGTCCCAAGTTTCCTGGGTATCCATCAAACCGCTCAGCCCAGGTGAGAAATAACCACCCGTTCGTGTTGTCACATGCTGACCGAGAGGGCAGATTGCTACCTTGGGCTGTACGAAGGATCGCGCCCGGATAACTCGTAGCAAACTTGCATACGAGATTGGCAAGAAACTCAACCAGTATCTCGATTCTATGGCCGTAGGTTTACATCAGTGAAGGTTCCCGACTGTTGTTGATAACCAGGTCCCAGGGACATTCGATGAAAAAATCTGTCGATCGACGGTGGAAAATTGGTGAGGGGTGTATGCGCCTTGAGAACATGTATTTGGTCCGCCTCGTATCTGTTTCTAAGGGATCATTCCAGCCGGAGATCTGGGTCGTCGATTCTTGATGTAAAGTTTACAGCCAGACCGGAATTTGAGGGCCGATGTTCTATTTACTTGACCACGTGTCTTCAGGCAGTGGCCTGCTATGCACCAAACAACGAATACAAATGTCTTTGTCGCTATGAGTGCTCGAGTCGTGCCGAATGTGTTACAACAAAAGGCGTGGTTATGTGGGTTCCTCATGTTTGCGTGGCGTCAGCCACATGGCCAGGCGTCGTATTGAAGATCGTGACGCTCAGGCCCGGTGTTAACATCACACCATGGGCGGATTGTACAAGTCCTCTGAAGACCGTTTGATGGAGGTGGTGCGCTGTGCGAAAAGGGCAAGATACGACGGGTTGCGAGTTGATAAACGAAAACCTTCATGGGGAACATTCAGACTAGGTTCACGCTGCTCCGAGATTACCCTTAAATGATACCTTGCATTGGGGTAACCAGCGGTCAAGTAGATTGAGCCCCGGCCCCGGTGCGCACGGAAATGCGGGTGATACCAAGAGCAACAAGACGAGTATCACGAAATGGCCAAAGGGAAAACCTATATGTCATATCCTCCGTTCGAGTCCGGCATCTTATCCATCTGGAGCTAGCTCGTACGAAAGGGATTACACAATAATATAGTTTACAGATTACCGAACAGGAATGTTGCGACTCGGTCCAAGAACGTTACACGGAGGACGCATGAAATCCACAAGAAAACGAAGTAGCACGGAGATTTGAAGACCTAGACGTCGTGGTTTTCCTCGCCATCATCGTCGACCAGTCGCTCAGTCCACTCTTGGAAATTTTCTTCATCGGGGCCACGGGGAAAACCCGTTTTCAACATGTCTAAACATATCTGAATAACATCGGGACGGCCAGTAATCAAGCGGAACCTGTGCACCGCCACTTCCGGATGTTTTAATCCATTGATCTTGCTCAGGAGGAGCGGGATAGCCTGCTTAGAAACCTCGCAGGAGTAATCTTTACTGCAGTGGGAGAGAAGCTCCTTGAGGTTCGGTATGCAGTAAGAGTGAATTCGGCCGCGTTCCATTTGGATAGGGTCATAGTGGGGGGTCGGTGTTAGGGTGGATCGAAAATGGCAGGTCCGGAGGAACTTACGCAGTAGAAAGCGGTTCTGAGACCATAAGGTGTGGTATAAGGTCAGGGTATACCGGACGGGACGACAAATGAACCCACTTGCAATTAGCACAACGTCTGAGGGTCCTTCGTCTCCATCAGGGCCGCGCAGAAATTGGATCGTTTGGTCCCCATGATGGAGGATTGGAGGAAAATCCGGGGGTGACAAAAGCGGTGGATTGTGACAGCCTAGTATTATGCGGAACAGAGGTATAGCTTATAGATTGCTGGACGTAAACATCGTAGAAATCGACTCTAAACGAACGAGATAGCACGAGAAACAGCGGTCCACCAACGTCCAACGCCCGTACCCCCTCCTCGCTTCCTCCGGTTCACCGTTCACCGGTAAAAACTTCGACTCGTCCTGCGCGTCTGGAGCCATTTTCTCCGACGCCTCCGGGCCCATTTCGTGGAAGCCGTCGAGACCAGTGACCCCCTACATTTGACATCGGCGACTCGATTCCCCTTACCCAAAGCATCGAGGATCATAGAGGCCCACCTCGCCTGAACCAAATCGTCGCGTGCCTCGGGTGGGTCGTCCAATAAAGGTTATATCCCAGGGTAGGTTTCAATCCCTTTCGAACATGGAATCACCATTGCTCTGTGTAGGTATTATTGGTGGACGGGAGCCGGTTAGGGTCGGACGGCCGATCAGAAAGGTTTCAACCACACCAGGGCTACGTGTACAGTCATCCCGAAGCTTCACGAAAAGGATTGGCCTTTAGCAGTGAAACGGCAGGGATGGACAACGCTCCGACTCACCAGTGCCTTAGTCCTTTCCTCTCCCTTGTGACTCACCAAATCAAGAACCCGCATAGCGAGCTCCTCGACTACCCCACACGGGCGTTCAATCAGCTTGATGACAATTCTCGACGTGGTTTTGCGTCGGGCCAGGACCCATCGTGTCTTTGTTGAGGGCATGGGATTAACAGGTTCTTTTGTGGCCCGCTATCTTGCATTCTTTCGATTAAGTAAGTGCAAAGATGCAAAGGTTAGCCCGGCAGCGGCGGACGCGGTTGGCTCACCTCGCAACGCACCATGAAACTCCCTCAGCGTTCCGACGACCTTTTTGCAGATTTTTTTGAGAACGTACCCGAAACGATGTCATGTACTTCTCAGGCAATAGCCTAGTCGAGATCAGAAGGTGGGAAGCTTCGGTGAAATTGGCAGCGTATCCGAGTAGGTCGACGAGTCCCCGAAGTGATGGCTTGTCCACTCCAATGTCGACGAGGGGGTCGTAGCGGTGTAAGTTGGTGGCGAATGCGAGTAGGCTCTTGAGAGATGCATCATACTTATGGTGCATGTGCCACGGCTTCTTCTTGCTCCTGGCCTGGTCGATGAAGTCGCGACTATGGAAACGTAAGTACCGCGAACTCTCAGGGATAAGCTGGCCTATGCTTAGAGA
>Ga0307517_10010741_pt1 | contig 12770 bp, 10 predicted proteins | sample 23_EM_MG_FD_194515 | JGI IMG/M metagenome (GOLD analysis project Ga0307517, IMG submission 194515) | Populus trichocarpa ectomycorrhiza microbial communities from riparian zone in the Pacific Northwest, United States - 23_EM | ecosystem: Host-associated > Plants > Roots > Unclassified | place...
AATTATTCTTTTTTGTTCTATTAAAAAAAAAAAAAAAAAAAAAACTAAGCCGAGTGGTGATATTACTATTACTATTGAAGATGCATTTTCCTCTCTCTCCTAGCTTTGTTTTTGCATAATTTAGTTTTTTAATTCAAATTAGCATTAAATTGTATATATTTTTTTGGAAAAAAAAAAGTTGAAATGAAAAATAAAGGATCAAACTGAAAAGAGTGGATAAAATAGGCTGACTTTGAATTTCATATAAAAGTTTATTTTGATCCTTTATTTTTTTCAGTTTATAAGTGATCACTCTTTTTAATTGTTAAAAAAATAATTTTGGTATCAAAATTCAATTCCCTCATTTTTTTATCCTTTTTTGTGAGAGAATAGAGAGGCTCGCTGGATTCCGACGTAGAGAGAAAAGGTCGCTATTGAACCAAAATAGTTGAAATTCTTGTGTCTGGCAAGCTCTCAGAACTAACATTCTTGAGTTTAGCTACATGCTGAGCCTAAGTAGACATGAGTCTAATAAGCTGTCAGACCCAACGTTCTTGGGTTTGACTACGTGTTGAGTCCAAAAAGACATGAGTCTGATAAGCTGTCAAATCCAACATTCTTAGGTTTAACAATATGTTGATCCCAAGCGGTTATGAGTCTAGCGAGCTGTCAGACCCAAAATCTTTAGGTTGAGTTACGTGCTGAGCCCAAATGAGTATAGGTCTGGTGAGTTGCTCGATCCAACATCATTGGGATCGGCTACATACTGAGTTCAGGTGATCATGAGTCTAGCAAGCTGTCAAACCCACTGCTCGTGGGCTAGGCATGATAGCACCCTTGGACTTGACTGCATGCTGAGCCTAATTGGGCATGGGTCTTACAATCTGTCAAACCCATTATCTTTGGGCTTGACAGTATGCTAAACGTGAAAGGATAAAGGTTTTGAGATTATTATAGACTTTATGTTGGGCCATAAGGGTTTGTTTGTTTATTCTTATAATTTTTAATATAAAAATTTAATGTTAAGAATATTCATCTCCCTACACCCCTAGATGTATAAAAGTCTTCAAAGGATATACTATATTTCCATCGCTATTAATAGTGTAAGGGATATTGGTTTCTTATTCATGTTGTGTAAATGATATGTATCTCTCATTAATGCTATCAAGAGAAAATGTCTCTCTAACCCTTCTATTCCGACAAAATCGACAAGGTTTAGAGGCAATAAATGCCTCCCTAAACTCTCAGGTAAAGGATTCACAATTTCTATTCTCTAGACTTTAATTCTTTTAAATCTCAGAGTATTTATTATACAAAAAGTAAGAAAAAAACACTCTTGTTCTTGTAATTTAAAGTTTATTATCTCGTTTATTGCAATCTCTTGCTTAAAAGTTACCGATTTTATCATCCAAGAGTCTTTAAACCCCATCAATTTTTATTTTTTTTTATAGGTGTTAAGTCTTATATTACCAATCATAAACTTCTTAAGCTCTGGAGAATGTGATATTGACATGAAAACATAATTATGTATTATCTAAACACCAAAAAATTTTATCCCTAGGTATATTAAATTTTAGAACACCATGAATTACAAAAAAGAATTGTAGAGACTAATTAAATGTTTTTAATCATTCTTAGCAACTATTTTAAGACATTCGTTAGTGGCTTACGATAGTTAAAGCTCGCCTTTAACATTGAACACAACTCCTTCCAAAAAAAAGTTTATTTTGACCATAACTAGCACAAAAAAGAAGAGGGATTTGGCCTTTTTTTTAAAAAAAAAAAGAAAGAAAAGAAGAAGAAGAAGAAAACTAAGGAAAATCAGTAGCCTTTTTATCTTCTCCTGTTCAAATTAAAAAGGAAAATAGAACCACAATTAGCGGTCGATTAATCCAAAAGTGATCAGCCACAAATAATCCGCCCCACGTTGTATTTGTTATGCATGGCACGTCATACGCTTCATTTAGCATGATACAATGTCAACCGTCAGATCCTTGACTGATTCCGCTAGTCAATGACGACTCCGTTGCATTGAAGGCGATAATCGAGGGTGTAACAGACAGGTGATGATGGCCATGACACCACCTGAAAACACAGACCGACATGATCTCCAGACAGTTGGAAACGGAATGCTGAGTTGGCAATTAATGTTTTTTCTTTTTAGGGTTTTTTTAGTCCTTTAACAGAGACTAACTTGCTTCGTCATATAGTAGTGTTGGAGAGTAATAATAGTTATTTTTTTAAAATATTATTTCTAGAAGTATATTTAATTAATATTTTTTATTTTTAAAATTATTTTAATATTAACATATTAAAATAATAAAAATATAAAATAATATTTTTTTAAAAAAATTTAATACTTTTAAAAATGCCATTCAAAATGTAATTTTAAAAATCTCATGTGTTCTAATTGATAGGGAATTTTCAGGGATCCTAAACTCAATTTACTACTTATATATAAAAAAAAAGATAAACATTAACAAAGATAATCTAATGGTTCGAGTACGAGAAAAAAGACATAGAATTTCAGCTTAAAATTTTAAATTTTAATAAAAAAATTATATTATTAATTTTTATACGGTCCGTACGATGGATCTCGAGTAATAAAATAGTTAAGTTTTAGTTAAAATGAGATATTTTATGATTTTCTAGAATACTTTTTATGAAATCATGAAATGTAATAAATATTTAAAAATTATATTTCTTGAAATATGTAAGTTAAATAAATAATATTCACATATGATAGAGTTTTAGGCTTTGTAACATAATATTTTTATTTAAAAAAAAACCTCAATATCAACGAACTACCCGTGAAAAGAGAAGAAAATTAGACACCAAAATGAGATAAGCAATGAAACGGTCAAATTGAGATTTGAGAGAGTGGTCAAAAAAATTTAACAAAAACCCACAATTAAAGGCTTGCAATACCCGAAATGCCCTTGTTTTATGATCCGAGGTTAGAGGAGGCATTACAACAATCCCAAGAGCAAATCCGTCCATACGAACAAAACAACTGAAAGTGAGCCAGCTGTTTACACAATGAGCGTGACGCGTCATGGGGTCCGTAGATCAGATACTGAGAACCAACGGCCAAGATCATTTCAAAGAGAATTTGAGGTTCATTTAAGCTGAATTTCATTTGAGGCTGAAATTTCATTTCACATCTTCCCCTTTTTTAAAACTAGAGGGCGGGTACCTTGAACAGACGCCCACACAGAGATCGAATCCAGATTTCTAAACGGTATTTCATTTGAGTTTCATTATTTTCTTTGTTAATCTGGGGTTAGCTTAGAATCCAGCATTATCGATTCAAACAATTAAAAGACTTTATCTTTAAATGTGGGCTAATTCAGTTTTGTAATTCAGCTTGATCTTTGATGTGATTTTATCAGAATGAATATTCAGATTTTGATTGTTGCTTGTAAAAAGGAAATGGGATATTCTTAATTCGCTTTATTTTTGGATTTGTTTTTGTCAAAATAGTACATTAGATTGTTGTGATTCCCTATTTTTATAGCATTTTAATGTAAAGTTGGCATTTTTTATGTGGCAGGTGAGAGGAAATGGCAGAAAGTGAAGATATTCAGCCTCTTGTTTGCGACAATGGTACCGGAATGGTCAAGGTATTGAGCTAGATTCATTTGTGATCTATTTTGGAGTTTAAAGATTCGATTCTTAAAGCGATATTGGTAGTGATTGCTGATTTGGGCTGGAAATTTTTTAGGCTGGGTTTGCCGGAGATGATGCACCAAGGGCTGTTTTCCCTAGCATTGTGGGTCGCCCACGCCACACCGGTGTGATGGTTGGTATGGGTCAAAAGGATGCGTATGTTGGTGATGAGGCACAATCAAAGAGAGGTATTTTGACTTTGAAATACCCAATTGAGCATGGTATTGTTAGCAATTGGGATGATATGGAGAAGATTTGGCATCACACCTTCTACAATGAGCTCCGTGTGGCTCCTGAAGAGCATCCGGTTCTTCTTACAGAAGCTCCTCTTAACCCCAAAGCCAATCGTGAGAAAATGACCCAGATCATGTTTGAGACCTTCAACACTCCCGCAATGTACGTTGCTATCCAGGCTGTCCTTTCCCTTTATGCCAGTGGTCGTACAACTGGTAAGTGATACAATCCATTATGTATCTGCTTTTTGTTCAAATTCATGCATGTTAAAACGTTGTTATTGGCTTATTGCATTGCAAGTTTTCAAAATAAAATGGAGTTGTACTAATTGATTGATAAACAAAATATTTGGGAAAGAAACACATCTAGATCATGAAAAAAAATGAAATGTGTTGGAACTGGTCAAGCCCTCAATATTTCTAACTTGTAAGTTGGCACAACGTATTTCACCCTTTGTCACAACCACAGTTCGTTTTGGAAATTTTATATGATATCTGCTGGGATCATGATCATGAAAACCAAAGAAGTTCCTTTAACAACGAAAACCAAAGAAGTTTCTTCAACAAGCATATAGTTTATCCAGCTTGGTGATTTACATCTGGACCGCTTAATTATATAGATAAATGATATGAATTGATATTTTTCACTATCAATGTGTTTTGGCTAGGTATTGTTCTGGACTCTGGAGATGGTGTGAGTCACACAGTTCCCATCTATGAAGGCTATGCCCTCCCACATGCCATTCTGCGTCTTGACCTGGCAGGCCGTGATCTCACTGATGCCCTAATGAAAATCTTGACTGAACGTGGCTACTCCTTCACCACCACTGCAGAGCGTGAAATTGTAAGGGACATGAAGGAGAAACTAGCCTACATTGCTCTTGATTATGAGCAAGAGCTGGAGACAGCAAAGACCAGCTCATCTGTTGAGAAGAGCTATGAACTTCCAGATGGGCAGGTTATCACCATTGGAGCTGAAAGATTCCGTTGTCCAGAGGTCCTCTTCCAACCATCCATGATAGGGATGGAAGCTGCTGGCATACATGAAACAACATACAATTCTATCATGAAGTGTGATGTCGATATTAGGAAGGATCTCTATGGCAATATTGTTCTCAGTGGTGGCTCTACCATGTTCCCAGGCATTGCTGATAGGATGAGCAAGGAAATTACAGCATTGGCTCCCAGTAGCATGAAGATTAAGGTGGTTGCACCACCAGAAAGGAAGTACAGTGTCTGGATAGGAGGCTCCATTTTGGCATCCCTCAGCACCTTCCAGCAGGTACTGTGTCTATTTCTTATATATTTGGGCAGTAAACAGAAGCGGACTTTAAACCTGACTCTGCACATTTTGATGTCTTCATTGTTATGCCTGTGTTGTATTGTTTAGCATCATTATATGTTAAATGCTTAACAATATGAAATTGTAATTGCAATGATTGGAAGGAGTTACTAGAATAATAGTGAAGCTTCAGATGGACATTAAGTAGTTAGAAGTTATATCTGAATTCATGATCAGGGACGACACTTTTGGACTGTGCTTTTCTAATATGGTTGGAGAAACTTGCTTTCTTTTGAGTGCAGATGTGGATTGCAAAGGCAGAGTATGATGAGTCCGGTCCATCAATTGTCCACAGGAAGTGCTTTTAATCATGCAAAGCAAGAGGCTATTGGTCAAACACATACTTTACACACTTTGTAGTACAAAAGGCTTCTAATCAAGTGGTTGCAAAATTATCTTCTGCATTTCGTTACCTCGTTTGCTCTTTCATCTTGTGTTTTGCTCTGTCAAAGTCTGGACAAAAAAAAATGAGGTCGAGTGGAAACTTCAAGATTTGATTTTTTACTTTGTTATTTGATTTGTAGAAGAGTTGTGGAATCTAACTGATTTGGTTTGGGTTAATTTCGGATTCATTACTTTATTGTTTCTTTAAGAAATTTTTATGAAATAAAACCAGTATTTATATTCATATACATGTGTACTTGCAACTCAAATGTTCTCTCTGCATCATTGCATGATTACCTTTGGTGGATGAGAATTTTGTTTGTTTTGTTATTCACTTTCTGGCCAATGTACCAACAAATGCTCGAGTGAATACACACAAAACAAGCAGGGTTTTTATTGATGACATGTTAAAGTCTTCTCAAGGGTAGGAGGAGAAGGAATTGTTATTCTGAGAAAGCGAATGTCCTCAGCTGTTGTTGGTCACTATGAAGTGTTTCTGCGTTTTTCATAAAAAAATCAATTGCTGGAACTTCGAATATAGCAGCTTGTTGATCATACGTTAATGGCGATAGACCCAGCAAAAGTGGTGCATGGAGAACGGGCGTTTCTGTAGCATCTCTCAATATAAGGCTCAACAAGAGTGCGATGCTAGCAAGATTTATCTACCTGTGCAATTGAAATGAAAGCTATTCCTGTAGAAAAATATTCAGTGGCACTTGGCTTCTTGTCAGTACATGGAGTGACTCGAAAACCACACAACCATACCAGATGGAGCCATTGCAGCACGAGTGAATTTTGGGCAGAACTCAATTTGCATGGAAATGTTTTGAAGCTTAAATGTTACTGTTAGTTGAATGGTACAAAGGTAGGCTTGGAGAATTGTTAACTTCATTCTTAATTATGTCCGCGGATCATGCTGTATAATCATTCATTACTATTGGTTTGAAACAATACGAATCCAATCATTTTGCTCCATTAGGTTGCCATACTTCTACATCAATAGAAGCAAAGAAATTAACCAGACGAACACACTTTTTTATTGAATCATGGCGTGTGAATAGTACAAACTTCAGGTGTATACAGAGCCCACATGTCAAACCCAAAAATCTGTAACTTCCCTCGTAAGAATTTCAACATGGAGCACAGTATCAGAGTGAAAGAAATCAGGCTTGACGGCCCACAAAAACTTGGAAAAGAGAAGGGGGAGGTACCAGCACTATAAGATATAAGATGTTGCAAAAAAAAAAAAAAAAAGGGAACTGACAGCAGAAACTTGCCAAGTTTGCTCCTTTGACTAGGCTACTAGACTGCCCATTTCAAGTGCCCAGATGCTCGTTTAGATGATGGACCGGGCATTAGCGTCAACTCCTTGAAGAAAGTTAAAGTTTGATGGTCCAACAGTGTCGATAAACCCTCGCACTGACATCTCTGGCACAGATGTACTATTTCCTAGCAACTCATGGTCTATAAAGATCACAACTACTGTTATATCATCATGAAAAAAACGCCTGACCCCCCTATCAACCTTCTTAAGATCATCATACCTCATCACCCTCTTCCTAGCTGCCATATTTAGAGCTGCTCTTACTAGTCTCCTTGCAATTCCCTGACATTTAAAGAAAATAGGAGCAAAATATCAGGGTCTTGAAGTAAAAGGCCAAAAAGAAACTGGGTGCAGTAAGAGAATACATACAGCTCGTGGATTATTGTACACAATCTCCACTGCCTCCTGGTTTGTTAGGTGTTCCCACAGCCCATCGGATGCAAATATGACAAATTTATCATTGGGTCGTAAAACCCTTGAGTATATGGATGGTTCCGATGTTAGCACAGGCCGACGAATGGGTTCAGGGAGGTGAAATCGTGGAAAAGAAGGATCAAGAGAAAACTCAGGCCGCTTCAAGTATGCATCACCTATAGATCTAGATACCTACGCAATTCAACAAGAGAAACCATAAGGAAATATAACTAATTAACACTGGGGAAAATTGACTGATATGCATGGGGTAAACAGAAAAACAAACAGGAAACTAAAAAAGATATTAACTTCAAGATAAATAAATTTGAATCTTGGAAAAAAGGTCCCTTGTCTTAAGTAGCTTGCAGAATGAGCATAGCACGTAAGGTACACGTACACATGCAACATATATACTCTGAAAGGTTGAGTTTCATTTAGATGATAGTGAAATGGTAAAAGAAAATCTGATATTGCTCTTTTATTCTACAGCTCCCCGGAAGGGGGAATTCCAGAAAAAGGGGCTACCATATTCAGATTCAGATTGTCTCATTATGAGGATGTTTCCAGGCAGCAAACCTCCACTGGTAAACATCAGCTAACCAGGTAATTTTCCTCTTTGAAGTGTCGTGAACTAGGTAAATGTAGAAAATAAAAAATCATAACTGTAACAAGTGACTAGACATATTGCACATAAAGACTCATAATCTTCTAGAATTAGTTTTCCATATGCAACACAGGTTAAGGATATTTAACACTGAAAAGACAGTGAGGCATAGAAATCTATTGGATAAACCATATCCTGCAGAGCCTTATGAAATTTTCCTATTCAATCCATTTGGAATAACCATATAGCCCAGTATCTTAAAACAATGCTGCACGTGTATGAATCTGAATATCCCAGATAAATGAATTGCTGGAAAACTGAAAAAGGAAGTGAGAGGGAGGGATTTTGATAAAGATGAGAATTCCAAACTTATATTTGTGCCAGTATCTCTATATCATTTTCCAAACTTTTTCAGAAGCATTAGTTAAGCAATCATGAATCAGAATTGTTCATGAATGCAATCCTAGGTAATTAAAATATGGTGACTTCTTTTCTAGCATATGTTATTCTGCATTATGTAAAAAAATGTGAAACCCTCAGCTAGACAATGAAAAATTATAAACACCAAAATTTGTATCCACTTGCTTAAGGAAGCAGGGCATTTTCCAGATTGAAGTACAACTTTAAGAGAAAATGAATTGAAGAGACAGTGAATATGCATCATAATTTCAAAGTGAGAAGGCAGTTAATATCATAAGAATAGAAGCAAACCTGAATAATGCCTTTGATTCGCCACACTCCATGCTTCATAACAACAATATGTGAATCATCTGGATGCAAGGATTTTAGTTCTTGTCTAACCTCTTCCATACTAGCATTATGATCCCTGGTCAACTGCTCGGCAACTATCTTATTCGATCTACCTAAAGAGCCAATTACAGCTCGAGAATCACCGAGATTAGCAACAAATAATGTCCCTCTCCAGATGACTCCAACCAAGCAACAAGATCCAACTGCTGCAATCAATGGTTTTATTTCACATGACCTACGGACAAGAGTAAGAAACCCATCCTCAGTTGAAGAGACGGCACTTCTAAGGATTTCTTCAGAGATGGTTCCTCTTTCTCTGGCATGCCCTACAAAGCAATAATTGCTTATGGTTCATCACATAGAGAATGTTGTCTGGAAAAGCATTAAATAGAATACATGTCGTAAGAGTTTCTACACTGAAAGCATTATTTACTTCCTTTTCCGTAATTCTTTTCCCAAAAACAAATAATGGGTGACGAGCTACCACACAATGGACTATGTTCAATTTTGGTAATCAGCCATCATCTAGCAAATCAAGCAAACAGAGAAACGGACATGCACAAAACTACAGAGCAGGCTGAAGAAGCATCAATCCACATAACCATCATAATGAAAACCACTCTTACCAGTTACCATAGATCTTCAAGAGTTTGCCTTACAATACTAAACTTAACCACACAAACTAATGTAAAAACAGCAACACTAGAAGTAGTTGACATTGGCAACAATCACTCACAAGAAATCAATTCGACTCACAAGAAAACAATAATTAAATTCATAGAGAATCCAATCAGATTGTATCAAAGAGATGTACAAATTCCTTCAAATTAGCACCAGCTACAAAAGTAAACAGATTCACCTAGTCAAACCCCATACTTGCAATCAATTCCACCAAAAAGCCAATAAAACTAACATACAAAATCCAAACTTGTTGTAAAGCATATAAAATCAATTCACATTCACATTAGCATCACACGTAAAGCTACTAATCATACAACAAAAGTAAAATCAACTCAACAACCAAGCACATGAACAAACCTGAAAATTAACAAAAAAAGAAGAAAAAAAAACTCACTCATGAGATTTAAGAACAAATGGTCAGATATGAACCGAGACGCATCAGGTCCACCATGACCATCATAAACACCAATAAAAGTAGCATCACGACCACTCTCTACTTGACTATGATCTTCAATAACCTCATTGGCTTGAACCACAGCAAAAGAGAACTCTCCAAAAGAGTGTTTCTCAAGGTCTCTAGACCATAGAAGAGAGTCGCCAGTAGTAGAATCATCATCATCATTTAAAATGTCATCCTTGCTCATACGTGCATATTGCCTCCCCGGTCTCCAACAAGCCATTGCTATTCTTGTTAGCCACGACAACATCCCTCATTTCCTGTTGAGAAACAAAACAAAACCCACTTTTTTTAATAAAAAAAAAACCGTTTGGCCTTGATATTGTATAGATTGAGAGTTTTCAAGATTTGGGTCAATAAAGATTCGAGCTTCGAGATAGAAACCTCGAAAGAAAGGGGTCAAAGCAAGGCAATGTAAAGAGAACTGTGAGATTTTAATAATTCAAGAACAAGATAAAAGATTGATGGCTCATGTTGGGGAGACTGGGAGTGAGAGTGAAGAGTGAAAAAATTTGCAGACTTTGGCTCAGAGAGAGAGAGAGAGACTGGAGAAAGATCTGGACTTTGGGCAGTTAAGACGAAAAAGAGAGAGTTGCAGAGGGGAAAGTTGACAATGGGTTTGTTTTTTTCTGTTTGTTTTCTTCTCTCTTCTTCTACTACTTCTCTGTTGTGTTGTGTTTGTTTTTTTTTTGTTTTTAATTATTATTATTATTAAAAGAGACAAGAGAGGAAGTCCACTTACCTTTGGTCTTCTTCTTCAAAACTTGAACTAAAATTGTAAACATCTAAAGGCTATACTTTGCTTACAGATTGCTGGGGAGTGATGAACCTTGTATGAGAAAAATTGTATGTGCTCACTTGGTGCTGTAGCCTCCTTGTATGAAATGAAAGATACTGTATTCATTTCGGCAAGTCCCTTTAACAAGGGAAATCACCTTTTATAAGATTTCGACCTTTGATAAGATATCAGCCCATCGAGTGAAAACTTATCAATTTGGTTGAATTGTACGGGAATATGATGGATTTTTAATTTTTAGAAATGTATTAATATAATTTTTTTAATTTTTAAAAATTATTTTGAATACTATCATATTAAAATTAATTTAAAAAAAAAACATTAAATTTTAATGAAACACCATTTAAATCTAAAAAGATAATCTAGATTGTCTATATATTACAATAATCCACAAAAGCAAAAATGTTATAAATCTATGGCAATAAAATTCACTAGCAAAAATCTACAAGTGATCATTAGAGTGGTTATAAAGATGCAAACCCTTTACTCAAACCCTAACCATTATAGCAAATCATTATTATTAAACTAGTTTTGGTAAGGTTTTAGCACCTAATACATCATTGTGGTCCATAATCATTTGCAAGCTATGGACCAAACAAGCAATTTAGATGATGGGAGTGAGGATGCTCTATGCTAGTTAATAAGTAACATATTCTCTTCAGTTCAAGATGGTAAAAATCCAAGTCTCTCTTGGCTCCTATGGCTGCCTCTGCATTTCACATAATCAAATAAGAAAAAGGGTCCTGGGAAGTGGAGAAGAAGAAGGGAGGGGGTGACAAGCGCACAGCATGGCCAAGGCAATCTTGACCATCCAATCCAATGAAATGGCTTGATATAAGACGTGTGTGATTGAGTAGGTGGAATGGCAATTACAACTTTGCTGTTCGTATTAATAGAGGGGAGGAAGATAAGCGAGTGAGGTAGAGGCAAGTTCTTTTCCATTATCTAAAGGTTAGGGCAAACACTTGAGACATGTGACATTCGGCTCTTTTGGATCACATGACTGTCATTGTATTTTGGTTTCTTACCTGCAAATCTCCTCCAATCTATTTCTAACTAAGAGTTGCCAACAATATCATTGCAATAAAAGATATTTTTGATTTCTTCACTGTACATTATCAGATGAAAAAGGGTTTTTTTTTTTTTTTTGCTTTTTTGCTTGAAAATATACTCCTAGGTCTAGGTGTGTGGTGTGGTGGTGACTTTCAAACTAGAAAAGTAGGCTCTAGCCATGTTATAGGTCTAATCTAGTCTAGCTACCAGCGATTTGTCGATGTTCTTGCCTTAGACTTAGGTGATAAGGTCTAATCTAGCCTAGCTACCAGCGATTCGTCGATGCTCTTTGCCTTAGACTTATGTGAGGAATTATATATGACTTAGGTGAATGGAGCAAAGAACTAACCAATGGATCAAGTAAGAAGTGGTGAAAAAGAGAGATGAACTTTCGAAGACTATTATTGCTGAGATCGTGTAATTAGCATCTTGTGATCTTTTCATGGCCCATCAATTTGATTTGATAACGTATAAGATTTGCTGATGTATTGATTAATAACATATGTTATTTGGATGCACTTCATCGATTATGGACGTTGGACCCCTTCGCCATGTATTCTAGACCCATTTCATCAAATAATAATAATAATAAAAAGAAGATAGTGTCACCGTACATGAAAATATATCCCTCAAAACCTAGTGGCAGTCACTGATCATGTGTTGTTCTGTGTTTTTTTGTTTTTGTTTTTAGAGTGTTGGAGTATGTGAAAGTGATAGCGATTATGGTTTAAAATATTTTTATTTAAAAATATAGTAAAATAATATTTTTTATTTTTTAAAAATTATTTTAACATTAAATTTTAAAGAAGACGGTTTGAAGTGCTTTGCAGACCGTAACTGATACAATTGGCAAGAAAGATATAAGATGCAGGAAGATTTCTTGATTATCTGGCCTGCTTATTATTACATTCTCACAGTAGTTGCTGTAGTGAAGACAACCAGAGGAAAAAATATACAAGCAAGATTGATCGACTTGGAATTTAGCTTAAAGCTTGAAAATTAATATGAGTAAAAAAGAAATGTGTAAATTTGATGTTTGTATTAACAAAAATTAAACCTCCTTTTCTCTCTGTTTTTTTTTTTT